>Ga0116178_10000804_pt1 | contig 27271 bp, 21 predicted proteins | sample AD_STIC12_MetaG_FD_89880 | JGI IMG/M metagenome (GOLD analysis project Ga0116178, IMG submission 89880) | Active sludge microbial communities of municipal wastewater-treating anaerobic digesters from USA - AD_STIC12_MetaG | ecosystem: Engineered > Bioreactor > Anaerobic > Digestate | place: USA... | reverse complement strand
TCCGCCGCCTCGCCCATGGGCGGGCTGCAGACCTTCCTGTTCCCGATCATCCTGATCGTGATCATGTATTTCCTGATGATCCGCCCGCAGATGAAGCGGCAGAAGGAGCACCGCGCCATGCTGAACAAGCTGGCCAAGGGCGACGAGGTGATCACCAGCGGCGGCATCGCCGGCAGCGTGGCCGCGATCGGCGAGAGCTTCGTGACCGTCGAGGTCGCCAATGGCGTGCAGTTGCGCGTGCAGCGCGCCGCCATCGCCAACGTGCTGCCCAAGGGTACGTTGAAGTCGGCCTGATTTCCTTCCTGAAGCAACAAGCGCCGGCCTGTGCGGTCGTGCGCGGGGTGTCGTGATGCTCGAATATTCCCGCTGGAAATACCTTGTCATCCTGCTGGTGTTGGCGCTGAGCGTGGTTTACGCCGTGCCGAACGTGTTCCCGCAGGATCCGGCCGTGCAGGTCACCGCCAACCGCGGTTCGCAGGTCGACGCGGCAATGAAGACGCGTGTCGATGCCGCCCTGAAGAAGCAGGGCGTGCCGTTCGCGTCCAGCGAGATCGGCAAGGACGGCAACCTGCTGGTGCGCACCGCGACCGATGACGCGCAGACCCGCGCTGCGGACGTGGTCCGCGATGAGGTGGGTAGCGGCTACGTGGTGGCGCTCAACCAGGCGTCCACGGTGCCTGGTTGGCTGCGCGCGATCGGCGCCCGGCCGATGTTCCTGGGCCTGGACCTGCGCGGCGGCGTGCACTTCCTGATGCAGGTCGACCGCGAGGCGGCGCTGGCCAAGCGCTTCGAGGCCACCGCCGAGGACATGCGCGTCCTGCTGCGCGACAACCGCATCCGTTACAACTCGGTCGAGCCGGGCGCGGGCAATACCGTGGTCGCAGTCCTGAGCCCCGGGCAGGACCTGAGCAAGGTGCGTCCATTGCTCGCGCGCGACATGCCGACCTACCAGATCGAAGCCACCGCCGATCGCATCAGCGTGCGCATCCCGCAGGCAGAGCTGGACAAGATGCTGACCGATGCGGTCCAGCAGAACATCGGCACGCTCAGCAACCGCATCAACGAGCTCGGCGTGGCCGAGCCGATCATCCAGCGCCAGGGTGCCGACCGTATCGCAGTGCAATTGCCGGGCGTGCAGGACACGGCGCAGGCGAAGCGGATCCTGGGCGCCACCGCGACACTGGAATACCGCGGCGTGGTCGAAGGCAATGCCGTCGAAGCACGCGAGTCCGGCAACGTCCCCCCGGAAGCGCGCATCTACAACAGCAAGACCATCGGGCCGGATGGCAAGCCGCTGCCGGTGCTCCTCAACAAGCGGATCATCACCTCCGGCGAGCAGCTGCAGAACGCGACCTCGTTCTTCGATTCGCAGAGCGGCACCCCGGCGGTCAGCGTGCGCCTGAACAGCGCTGGTGGCCAGCGGATGTACGACTACACCAAGGACCACGTTGGCAAGTCGATGGCGGTGGTCTACATCGAGCGCGTGCCGGAAGTGAAGCTCGTCGATGGCAAGGAAGTGCGCACCACCCGCGTCAACGAGCAGGTGATCTCGGTCGCCACCATCCAGGGCGTGCTCAATCGCGATTTCCAGACCACCGGCCTGGAGAGCATGAAGGAAGGCGCCGACCTGGCCCTGCTGCTGCGCGCCGGCGCGCTGGCGGCGCCGATGGACTTCGTCGACGAACGCACCATCGGCCCCAGCCTGGGCAAGGAGAACATCGAGCGCGGCCTGACCGCGGTGGCGTTCTCCTTCGTCTTCGCCCTGCTGTTCTTCCTGGTGTATTACCGGATGTTCGGCCTGATCACCTGCATCGCGCTGCTGATCAACCTGCTGATGGTGTTCGCGCTGATGTCGGTGCTGGGGGCGACCATGAGCCTGCCCGGACTGGCCGGCATCGCGCTGACCGTGGGCATGTCGGTGGACGCCAACGTGCTGATCAATGAGCGCATCCGCGAGGAATTGCGCTTGGGGCTGCCTCCGCAAAAGGCGATCGCGGAAGGCTACGAGCGTGCGTCCGGCACCATCCTGGACGCGAACGTCACCGCGTTCCTGGCCGGCCTGGCGATGTTCGCCTTCGGCTCCGGTCCGCTGAAGGGCTTCGGCATGACCACCATGCTCGGCATCGCCACCTCCGCCTACACCGCGGTGTCGGTCTCGCGCGGCATCGCCACGCTGATCTACGGCGGCCGCAAGAAGCTCAAGTCCGTGGCCATCTGAGGGGCCCGACCAATGAAACCATTCAACGTATTCCCCTACGACAGCAACATCGACTTCATGCGCATGCGCTGGGTGTCGCTCAGCGTTGCCTTCCTGCTGATGGTGGTGGCGTTGGGCGCGATGGGTGCCCGCGGCTTCAACTTCGCCCTGGACTTCACCGGCGGCATCGGCGTGGAACTGCGCTATGAAAAGAAGCCGGACGTGGACAAGGTGCGCGAGCAGCTTGCCAGCGCCGGCTTCCACGGCGCGCAGGTGCAGAACTTCGGCTCCGGCGACGACCTGCTGGTGCGCCTGCAGGCCGACGGCAAGCAGGAAGCCGGCGCCGACAAGGCCAGCAGCATCGGCGATGCGGTGGCCAAGGCGGCGTCCCTGGCCGGCAACCCGGCGGAAAAGCGCAGCAGCGCGGTGATCAGCGCGCAAGTCGGCAAGGACCTGGCGATCGACGGCATCTACGCCGTGTTGTTCGTGCTCGTCGGGTTCCTGGGGTACATCTCGTTGCGCTTCGAGAAGAAGTTCGCGGTGGCGGCGATCATCACCACGCTGCATGACGTCCTGATCTGCGTGGGCTGGTTCGCCCTGAGCGGGCACGAGTTCGACCTCAACGTGCTGGCCGGCATCCTGTCGGTGATGGGCTTCTCGATCAACGACACCATCGTGGTGTTCGACCGCGTCCGCGAGAACTTCCGCGGCATGCGCGCGGATCCGGTGACGATCCTCAACAAGTCGGTCAACCAGACCCTGTCGCGCACGGTGATCACGTCGTTCGTGGCGTTCCTGAGCATGCTCTCGCTGTACATCTACGGCGGCGACTCGCTGCGCGGGATGGCCGAGGCGATGATCATCGGCATCATCATCGGCACGGTGTCGTCGATCTTCGTGGCATGCCCGCTGCTGACCATGGGCATGCTGAAGGTCAGCAAGCAGGACCTGTTGCCGAAGTCGCGCGACGAAGAAGCCCTGGCACGCCGCCCGTAACCGCTCCGGAGGGGCAGGCCCCGTGCCGGCCCGATGAGGATCCAAACGAAAAGGCCGCGCATTGCGCGGCCTTTTCGCTGGCGCGAACCGGCGGCTTACTTGAACACGGCCGCGTAACCGGACTGGACGATGGCCTTCTGCAACTCCGCGCTGAGCTTCTGGTTGCCGGCGACCAGGTGGCGGCCATGCACGCCGCGGCTGTCCATCGGCCCGGTGGCGGCGCCGCGGAAATCGCAGACGCGGCCGCCGGCCTCGCGCACCAGGAGCACGCCGGCGGCGATGTCCCAGGGCTTCACCCCGGCTTCGAAATAGCCGTCGCTGCGGCCGCAGGCCACGTAGGCCAGGTCGAGCGCGGCGGAGCCGGTGCGACGGATGTCCTCGGCGCTGCGCAGCAGTTCGCGCACGCATTCCAGGTGGGCGGGCGCGCGCTCGCGCTCGCGCGGGGGGAAGCCGGTGATCAGCAACGAACCGGGCAGGTCCTTGCGCTCGCTGACACGGATGCGCTTGTCGTTGAGCACCGCGCCGCTGCCGCGGCTGGCGGTGAACAGCTCGTTGCGCAATGGGTCGAAGATCACCCCGTGCTGCGGCTCGCCGTTCTCGACCAGGGCGATCGACACGCACCAGTGCGGGAAGCCGTGCAGGAAGTTGCTGGTGCCGTCGAGCGGGTCGATCACGAACACCGCATTGCCCTTGCCCTGCGCGCCGCCTTCCTCGCCCAGGAACGCGGCATCCGGGTAGGACTTGCGCAGTTCCTTGATGACCGTTTTCTCGGCCTGCTCGTCGACGTCGCTGGCGTAGTCCATGCGGTCTTTCTCGACCACGTTGATGGCGTCGAGCTTGTGCATGCTGCGCAGGAGCACCCCGCCGGCCGCGCGGGCCGCCTTGACCATGACATTGACCACGGGTTTCTGCATGGTGAAGCGCCTCGAAGGGGAATGAGGAAGGCTCTCGGGGAGCGGGGCAACGGCGAAAAAGAGCGAACCCGGCGCGCGGGCCGGGGCGCGAAGTTTACCATTGCCACATGAGTGATCCATCCAATTCCGCCGCGGGCGACCCGCCCGCGCCCGCGCACCCCGCTGCATCGCAGCTGCGCATCGTCCTGGTCGGCACCCAGCACCCGGGCAACATCGGCTCGGCGGCACGGGCGATGAAGACCATGGGCCTGTCGAAGCTGGTGCTGGTGGCGCCGGAGAAAGCCCCGGACCGGGACACCCACGCGATGGCCGCCGGTGCCGACGACCTGGTCGAGGCCGCGCCGGTCTTCGCCACCCTGGCCGAGGCGGTCGCCGATTGCCGCTGGGTGCTGGGTTGCACCGCCCGCAGCCGGCGCATCCAGCTGGAACAACTGCACCCGCGCGATGCCGCGGCACGCGCGGTGCTGGCGGCCGCGGGCGGGCCGGTGGCGCTGGTGTTCGGCCGTGAGCGCACCGGCTTGGACAACGAGGAACTGCAGCTCTGCCACGCCGCGGTGCACATCCCGTCGGATCCTGCCTTCAGCTCGCTCAACCTGGCCGCCGCGGTGCAGGTGCTGAGTTATGAACTGCGCTGCGCGCTGCTGGGCGAAGCCGGCGGCGGGCGTACCCTGCCGCCGGGCGAGGACGTGGCCAGCCATGCCGAACTGGAAGGCCTGTTCGGCCAGCTCGCGGAGGCGCTGGACCAGATCGATTTCCACAAGGGTCGCGCGCCGGCGTCGGCCATGCGCAAGCTGCGCCGGCTGTACCTGCGCGCGAACCTGGACAGCGCCGAGGTGCGCCTGTTGCGCGGCGTGCTGGCGGATACCCAACGCATGGCATGGCTGGCCGGGCAGGGTTCCAGCACGGGAAAAATCGAGTAGGCTCGGCAAGGCAAACAGGGGATCCGCCACGTGCCGCCAACGATGCGCCGCTTGCTGCCACGCCTGGTCGGCCTGCTTTGCGTGTTGCTCGTCCTTGCGCCGCTTGCCGAAGCCCAGGTGCCCGCCGTCGCGGCCACGCCGACCGCGGGCGGCGAGAACGATGCCAGCGTGCTGGTGCTGGGCCGGGTCAGCGACGACCCCAAGGCGCATTACGACCAACTCAAGCCGCTGCTCGACTACGTGGTGCCGCGGATGGCGTCGGTTGGCATCCGCAGCGGCCGCATCCTGATGGCCAAGGACCTGCAGCAGATGGCCAGCTACCTGCGCCGTGGCCGGGTCGACTGGGTCAACGAAACCGCCGGCAACGCCGCCCTGCTCGAGCGGCGCGGGGTGGCGAAATCCTTCCTGGTCACCGAGCGCGAAGGCGCGACCCGGTACCACAGCGTGTTCTTCGTCCGCCGCGACAGCCCGGTGCGCTCGCTGAAGGACCTGGCCGGGCGCAGCGTGGCCTTCCAGAACCCGTATTCGACCAGTGCGTATTACCTCCCGGCCGCGCAATTGCTCGAGCAGGGGATGACCCTGGAATTGCTGTTGTCGCCGATGGACAAACCGGCCCCGGATACGGTCAGCTACCTGTTCGCGCGGACTGAACTCAACATCACGACATGGGTGCACAAGAGGCTGGTCGATGCCGGCGTCTTCAGCAACCTGGACTGGTCGAACCCGCAGCGGATGCCGCCATCGTTCATGCAGGATTTCCGCATCGTCGGCCGCAGCGACGACGTCCCGCGCGCCCTGATGCTGGCCCGGCACGGGATGGACCCGAAGGTCGAGGCGCGCCTGCGCGAGGTCCTGATGGAAGCCTCGACCGATCCGGACGCCGGCGAAGTGCTGCGCCGCTTCATCGACACCTCGCGCTTCGTGCCGATCAACGACGAGGACCGGCGCGCGCTGGATCGTCTCGGCAAGGGCGTGCAGCGCGTGCGCTCGGAGGTCGAGTGAGACGGCCGGGGCTCAGCCTGCAGTCGCGTTTCTACGCGGCGATCCTGGCCCTGCTGGCGATCGTTGTCCTGGTGATGGTGCTGCTCTGGCAGCGCCAGCAGAGCAGCCAGCATGAAGTCAGCGAAGTCACCCGCAACGCGATGCACGGCCTGCTGTCCGAGCAGGTGCGCATCGATGGCGAAGCCGAAGTCCGCCAGTTGGCCGATGCGCTGGCCAATCCGCTGTATTACTTCGACCTCGACGCGGTGGGCGCGCTGGCGCGCGCGGCCTTGCGCGAAGCCGACGTCGACTACGTGCTGGTGTACGACGCGCAGGGCCGGATCCTGCACGACGGCTCCGGCGACATCGCCGCATACGGCCAGCCGATGAACGATCCGTTGGCGAAGGAGGTGATCGCCGCCACCGGTCCGCATGCGCTGACGCGTGGGCAACTGCTCGATGTCTCGCGCCCGGTGATGATCGGCGACGAACGCTTGGGGGGCGTGCGGATCGGCTACTCGCTGGTCGGGATGGCCCGCGACGAGGCGGAGGCGATGGACGCGCTGCGCGGCAGGATCGACGATGTCGGCCGGCGCAGCCTGCTCTGGCTGTTGCTGTTGAGCGCAGCGCTGGCGGTGATCGCGATCGTGGCGGCGGCCGTGGTGCAGCGCCTGCTGGTGCAGCCGATCCAGGTGCTGGGCGATGCCGCGCGACAGATCGAGTCCGGCAACTTCACCTCGCCGGTGCCTGTCAGCAAGCGCCAGGACGAACTCGGGGACCTGATCCGCACCTTCGGGCGCATGCGCGAGAGCGTGGCCCGCCACGACCGCGACATCCGCCGCGTGGCCTACAGCGATGCGCTCACCGGTCTGTCGAACCGGTTGGCGTTCCGCGAGTCGCTGGACCAGCGCCTGCGCGCGCTGCAGGGGGCGGGGCGCCAGCTCGCGCTGGTGTTCGCCGACCTGGACGACTTCAAGCGGGTCAACGATACCCTGGGCCATGAGGCCGGCGACGAGGTGCTGTTGCAGGTGGCGACCCGGATCGACCGCGCGGTGCAGGCGATCCGCGGCGCCGATGCGATGGTGGCGCGCTTCGGTGGCGATGAATTCGTGGTCCTGCTGCAGGCCGCCGACAACGAGCCCGAAGGCGACGTGCGGAGGATGGTGACGCGGCTGGCGGAAACCCTGGTCCGCGAACTCGGCGAACCGATGCTGCTGCACGGGCGCCAAGTGTTCCTGGGCTCGTCGGTCGGGGTGGCGTTGTTCCCGGACGATGCCAGCAGCGCCTCGCTGCTGATGAAGAACGGCGACATCGCGATGTACCAGGCGAAGGTGGCCGGCAAGAACTGCTATCGCTTCTACAGCAGGACCATGGACCAGGCGGTGGAGCGTCGCGTGCGGCTGGAGCACGACCTGCGCGGCGCCTGGAGCCGTGGCGAACTGAGCCTGGCCTACCAGCCGATCTTCCGCACCCGCGACCGCGTGCTGGTCGGTGCCGAGGCCCTGCTGCGCTGGAACCATCCGGAGGACGGGGCGATCGCGCCTTCGGTGTTCATCGAGGTCGCCGAACAGAGCGGCCTGATCGAGGCGATCGGCCCCGAGGTGCTGCGCAGCGCCTGCGCCGAGGCCGCGGGCTGGCCGACCCCGCCCGGTGCCGGCGAGCCGCCGTTCGTGTCGGTCAATGTCTCGCCGAGGCAGCTGCGCAGCGGCGACCTGGTGGAGCAGGTCACCGGCGCGCTGGTCGAAAGCGGCATGGCCCCGGAACGCCTGCACGTGGAACTGACCGAGACCGCCGTGATCAGCGACGAGGCCAATGCCACCGCCCTGCTGGCGCGCCTGCGCGAGGTTGGCGTGCGCGTGTGGCTGGACGATTTCGGCACCGGCTATTCCAGCCTCAGCCACCTGCGCCGCGTGCAGGTCGACGGCCTGAAGATCGACCGCAGCTTCATCACCGACCTGCTGCGCGACCCGGATGACCTGGCCCTGACCAGCGCGATCATCGCGATGGCGCATTCGATGGGAATCACCGTGGTCGCGGAGGGCGTCGAGCGCCAAGGCCAGTTCGACCTGCTGCGCGAGCGCGACTGCGACCTGGCGCAGGGCTACTGGCTGGGGCATCCGATGAGCGCGCTGGAATTCGCCCGCTTGCTGGACTGACCCGTTGCGGCAAGGCTGCGGGCGCACCCCTCAGAACGTCGTGTCGATCCAGCCCTGCAAGGCGGTGATCAGCCCGCCCGAGAGCGCGCCGGTGGTCACCAGCGCCACGATGCCGAGGCCCCACGCCGCCAGCATCAACGCGCCGTCGCGTTCGAGCAGGGCCAGCGCGTACACCAGGATCATCCCGCCGAACACGTAGTTGGTCAGCGGGATCGGCAGCGCCAGCAGCAGGCCGAGCAAGAGCAACAGCAGGCCGGTGAAGATGGTCGCCAGCGGGTGGTCCAGCACGGCGGTCATGCGCGGTCGGACGATGCGTTCCAGTCGCGCCAGCCAGGGATCGACCATGCGCTCGAAGCGCGCCAGCGCCTGCCGCTTGGGGCCGCGCCGGGCGATGAAGCCGGGCAGCCACGGATGGGCCATGCCGACCAGCAGCTGCGCGGCGACCAGCATGATCAGCGGGCCGCTGAGCGCGCCGCCGATCGGGATCGGGATGAAGGCGGGCAGTGCCGCCACGAACAGCAGCATGCCGAAGGCGCGCCGGCCCAGGCCATCCAGCAGGTCGTCGAAGTCCAGCGATTGCGTCGGATCGCCGTCGAGCAGGGCGTCGAGGATCGCGCGCGTGCCGGCGTCGTGCCGGTCGGTGCCTGCCGCGGGTTCAGGCGTCGACGGCATCGGCCAAGGCGTCGGGCATGCGTTGCAGCAACAGCTTGTCGATGCGCGGGCCGTCCAGGTCGACGACCTCGATCCGCCACTGGCCCAGCTGGAAATATTCGCCGACGTGCGGGATCCGCCCGAAGTAGGCGATGGTCAGGCCGGCGGTGGTGTTGTAGCCATGCTCGTCTGCATCGGCCAGGCGTTCGCCGGTGAGTTCGCGCAGCTCGTCGATATGCAGGCCGCCATCGACCAGCAGCGAACCATCCTGGCGCTCGACCACCAGCGCCTCGTCGCCGTCGGCTTCGCCGGCCTGCAGGCGGCCGAGCACGGCGTCCATGATGTCGGTGATGGTGACGATGCCCTGGATGTCGCCGTATTCGTCGACGACCAGCGCCATCGACAGCTGTTCCTCGCGCAGGATCTCCAGCAGTTTCATCGCATGGGTCGATTCCGACACGAAGACCGGGGCGCGCAGGTCCTGGAACAACGCCGGCTGGTCCTTGCCCAGTTCGTCCAGCAGGGTCTTCACTTCCAGCACGCCGGCCACGTCGCTGTCGTCGCCGCGGTAGACCGGGTAGCGCGAGAATTCGTGCTCCTGCATGGTCGCCAGGTTCTCGGCGAGCGGCGCGGCGGCGTCCAGCCAGGCGATGCGGGTGCGCGGCGTCATCAGGCTGTCGGCGGTGCGGTCGCCCAGGCGCATCACCCGGTTGAGCATGTTGCGTTCGTCCAGGTCGATCACGCCCTGCTCGTGGCCTTCGCTCACCAGCATGTGGATCTCTTCCTCGGTGACCTGCGAGCTGTCGGTGCGGTTCACCCGCAACAGGCGCAACAGGGCGCTCACGGTGGCGCTCAGCAGCCACACCGCCGGGCTGGCCGCACGCGACAGCCAGTGCATCGGCAGGGCGACGATCCCGGCCAGCCGCTCGGGCGCCAGCAGGGCCAGCCGCTTCGGCAGCAGTTCGCCCAGCACGATGCTGAGGTAGGTGATCAGGCCGACCGCGAGCACGGTGCCGATGGTGCCGGCGTACTTGCCGACGGCGGGGAGGTGCTTGGCGATCCAGACGCCGATCGCCGCGCCGATGGCGTCGCCGCCGAACATGCCGGTGAGGATGCCGATGGTGGTGATGCCGACCTGCACGGTCGACAGGAAGCGCTCCGGGTGCTCGGCCAGTTCCAGCGCCTTGCGGGCGCCCGCGCTGTCCTCGGCGCGCTGCTTCAGCCGCGCCTTGCGCGAGGTGACCACCGACATCTCCGACAGCGCGAAGAAGGCATTCAGCAGGATCAGGAACAGGACGACCAGCAACTCAACCATGGTCGTGGCCCGGCTTGCGGCTGGCACCGGCGCATGCCGGCCACGTGGCCCCTGGGCGGGCACGGGAGGTCATCGGCGGCGGGCGTGGGGGAGTGTCGTCCATGGGATGCGCCGGGGCGCGTCGGCATCATAACAGGGCACCCCGTGCGCACGACTGTCACCGAGCGGTCATAATCCCGCCCATTCGCCCCAGCGCAGGCTCCACCATGTTCTCCCTGCAGACGATTTTCGGTTCCGGCAAGCAGTTCTACCTCCTGCTGGACGAAGCGGCCTCGGCCGCCTACGACAGCGCCAAGGCGCTGCACGTGATGATGAAGGCCACCGACCGCCAGCCCGCGCTTGACGCCTTCAAGCTGGCCCGCCAGCGCGAGCGCACCGCCTCGGACAAGATCGGCCAGGCGCTGGTCGACAGCTTCATCACCCCGATCGAGCGCGAGGACATCGAGGCGCTGGGTTCGGCGCTGTACAAGATCCCCAAGCAGATCGAGAAGTTCGCCGATCGCTATGCGCTGGCCACCCAGCACCTGGAGCAGATCGACTTCGCCCCGCGTGCGGCGATGCTGGAGCAGGCCGCGGGCGTGGTGGTGGAGATGGTCCACGAGCTGGAACGGCTGGACATCGACCGCATGACCGCGCTCAACGACAAGCTGCGCTCGATCGAGAACGAAGCCGACCGGCTGATGCTGGAGCTGTACCGGGAAATCTATTCGGGCCGGCTGGACAGCCTGCAGATGTTCCTGCTCAAGGAATTCTTCGAGATCCTGGAGAAGGCGATCGACCGTTGCCGCGAGGCCGGCGTGGTCGCGTACCAGATCGTGCTCAAGAACAGCTGACGGGCCGCCACGATGTTGACCCTCGTGCTGGTGGTGATCGTGGTCGCCTTGGTGTTCGAATTCATCAACGGCTTCCACGACACCGCCAACTCCATCGCCACCGTGGTCGCCACCAAGGTGCTGACCCCGGGCCAGGCGATCATGCTCGCCGCCAGCACCAACCTGATCGGCGCCTTCATGGGCACCGCCGTCGCCAAGACCATCGCCTCCGGACTGGTCGACACCGAGGTCGTGACGGTGACCTCGCAGGTGCTGATCTGCACCTTGCTCGGGGCGATCATCTGGAACCTGATCACCTGGTGGCGCGGACTGCCGTCCTCGTCCTCGCATGCGCTGATCGGCGGGCTCTGCGGTGCCGCGATGGCGGCGTCGCAGAACAACTGGGCGTCGCTGATCTGGTCGAAGGCCGGCGATGGCGACTGGGCCAGCAACAAGGGCCTGCTGTGGAAGGTCGTGGTGCCGATGGTGACCTCGCCGCTGGCCGGCTTCCTGCTGGGCGTGGGCATCATCACCCTGCTGTACCTGATCATCGCCTCGCTGATGAAGGCGGGACGGCCGTTGTCGAAGTTGGCGAAGCCGCGTTGGGTCAATGCTTTCTTCGGCAAGGCGCAGCTGGTCTCGGCGGCGTACATGGGTTTCGCCCACGGCCGCCAGGACGCGCAGAAGACGATGGGCATCATCGCCCTGTCGATCTTCGGTGCGCAGGCGGCCGGCACGCTCGACAACCTGCCGGCATGGTTGTCGTTCCTGCACCCGGACGGCGGCAAGGACGACATCGACAGCTGGGTGATCGCGACCTGCGCGCTGGTGATGGCGGCCGGTACCGCGGCCGGTGGCTGGCGGATCATCAAGACCCTGGGCCACAAGATGGTGAAGCTGCAGACCATCGATGGCTTCGCCGCGGAAACCGCCTCGGCCACGATCCTGGTGACTGCGGCCCACTTCGGCATGCCGGTGTCGACCACCCACAGCATTTCCACGGCGATCATGGGCGTCGGCTTCGCCAAGAATCCGCGCAAGCTCAAGATCGGGGTGATCGAGCGGATCGTGTGGGCATGGATCCTCACCATCCCGGCCGCGGGCGGCATCGCCTACGGGCTCTGGCGGCTGATCGACGCACTGGGCTGGGCCTGATACGGCACGGGTTAGTGGAACGAAAAAGCCGGCCAGTGGCCGGCTTTTTTCATGCGGGATGCACGGGGATGCGGGTCAGAGCAGGTCGCCATTCGCCGACATCTTGCGTTCCATCTCGTCGCCGGTGCCGCCGATCTCCAGCACCAGGCGGTCGATCTCGGCCGCATCCACGCAGTCGTACGGGCGGTTCTCGCACAACTGCAGGTAGGGCACGCCATCGAGTTCGCCGATGGCCAGGTAGCCCACGCGGTTTTCCCAGTTGAACGCCAGTGCGCGGCGGGCGTCGATGCCGGTGATCGGCGCGACCGCGGTGCTGACGCGCAGGTAGTTGCGGCCGTCGTCGTCCTGCAGTTCGGACAGGAAAATGGCCTGGTGGCGGCGGCCCTGCGCCAGCGACAGCTCGACGCAGGCCAGGAAGGGATCCTGCAGGGTCAGCTTGTAGCCGGCGGAAACGAGGTGGGCGCGGATCTGTTCGAAGTTGTCCATCACGAGTCGGTATCGGGGGATGTGGCTATGCTAACCCGGATGCCGGACAAGCCTGCTCGAAGCCCCGCCGCAGTGGACGTGCCCGCGGCGGATCGGATCCTGGCCGCGATCCGCGCCGTCCCGCGCGGGTCCGTCGCGGGTTATGGCCATATCGCGCAACGGGCCGGCCTGCCGGGGCGGGCGCGGCTGGTGGCCCGGATCCTGGGCCAGAACGAGGATCCTGGCTTGCCCTGGCACCGGATCCTGCGCTCGGACGGGCGCATCGCGTTCCCTGCAGGTTCGCCGGGTTTCGAGGAACAGGCGCGGCGCTTGCGCACGGAAGGCATTGAGGTACGCAACGGCCGGGTGCGCATGCCCGAATCGGACGAATCCCTGGATGCGGCGATGTGGCGACCGCGTTGAGGGCCGGGATGGTCGGCCGCGTATGATGCATTGCAACGAAACCGGATTGCCGCACGGATGCCGTTCAACCTGCCACGCATTACCAAGATCCTGCTGATCGCCAATATCGTGGGCTTCGCCCTGCAGTGGCTGCTTGGGGATGCGCGGATGCAGGTGTTCGAGCTGTGGCCGCTCGGCGACAGCCTGTACGACCCTTCAGGTTCCGCGCCATCGTTCATGCCGTGGCAATTGCTCACCTACGGCTTCCTGCACGACCCGTCGAACATCTTCCACCTGGCGTTCAACATGCTGGCGCTGGTGATGTTCGGTGCGCCGCTGGAATACACCTGGGGCGAACGCCGCTTCCTGACGTATTACCTGGTCTGCGTGTTCGGCGCCGGCCTGTGCCAGTTGCTGGTCGGTTCGATCGCAGTCTCGCAGGGTGAGCTTGCCTACCGCACGGTTGGCGCGTCGGGAGGCGTGTTCGGCCTGCTGCTGGCCTACGGGATGCTGTTCCCCAACCAGCGGGTGATGCTGCTGTTCCCGCCGATCCCGATGAAGGCGCGCACGCTGGTCATCCTGTACGGCGTGTTCGAACTCTCGCTGGGGCTGACCGGGCTGCAACCGGGCGTGGCGCACTTCGCCCATCTCGGCGGCATGCTGTTCGGTTGGTTGCTGATCCGCTACTGGCGCGGGCAGCCGCCGTTCGGCAAACGCAAACCGCCTGACCGGCGACCGCCATTGCGCGTGGTGCGCTGAGGTTCCGGATGCCTGCCTGGGCAGGCATCCCGCGCATCAATGGAAGACGCTGATGCGCGCTTCCGGCTTTGGCTGCATCGGCGTACCGACCTTGCAGGCGAAGGCGCTGCCAAACGCGCCCTGCTGCATGATCGGCGCATTGGTCCGCCACTGGCCGGGCGCGCGTACGTCCTGCAGCGAGCGACGCTGCGCTTCGTCCGCGGTGACCTGCTGCGCCCAGACCTGGGCCCAGCCCATGTAGAAGGCCTTGTCCGCTGCGATGCCGCCGGCGGGTTGGGCGGCGACCAGTGCCGCGCGCGCCAGTTCCAGGCCGGCCAGGTCGGCCACGTTCTCGTCGCGGGTCAGCTTGCCGTTGACCTTGAGCGCCGGCAGTCCCGGATACACCAGAGTGTCGTACAGGCTCACCACGCGCTGTGCGGTGGTATCCCATGCCGCTGCTTCGGCACCGGTCCACCAGTCGCGCACGTTGCCGTCGGCATCGACCATGCGGCCGCGGCCATCCACGGCGTGGCTGAGTTCGTGGCCGACCAGCGCGCCGAATGCGCCGTACTGGCCGCCGAGGGGCATCGCCGGGTCGAACACCGGTGCCTGCAGCATCGCCGCGGTCACGATCAAGCGGTTGTGGGCCAGGTCGTACGCCAGCGCGGGCTGCTGCGGCAGCACGTCCCAGCGACGTTCGGCGTTGCCGCGGCCGATCCGCTTCATTTCCTCGCGATGCCGCCAGGTCGAGGCAATCAGCATGTTGCTGCCGAAGCTGCCGCGCCCCATCGGTTGCACGCTGTAGTCGAGGTCGCGCTTCGGCGCGCCGATCTCGATGCCGAGCTTGCCGATCTTCTTGCGCGCTTCCTGCTTGGCGGCTTCGCCCAGCCAGGTGCTGTTGTCGACATTGCGCTGCAATGCGTCGCGCACCTGGGTGGCGATGGCCAGCGCCTGCTGGCGGGTGGCGTCAGGCAGGTAACGCGCGGCGTATTCGCGGCCCAGCATCGGGCCTGCGGCGAGGTTGATCGCATCCAGCGTCTGCTGCCAGCGCGGTGCCGGTTCGGCTTGTCCGAGCAGGACCTTGCCGCGGAAGGCGAAGGACGCATCGCGCCACGGCTTGGCGAGGTACGGCGCCATCGCGTCGCCCACGCGCCAGCGAAGGTAGGTCTTCCATTGCGCGGGCTTGAGGCTGCCGACGAGCGCGTCGAGTTGGGCGAACATCGCCGGGTTGGCGATCGACACCGCATCGTCGCTCACGCCCTGCGCCCTCAGGAAGGCATCGAGCTGCAGGTTGCGGTACTGCTTGCCGAGTCCGGCGGTGGCGACCGGCGCGAAATTGGTCTTCGGGTCGCGCAGCTCGACCAGCGGGCGCGCGCTGGCGGCGATGCGCTTCTCGAGGTCCAGCACCAGGGCGGTTTCGCGTTCCAGGTCCTTGGCGGGGATGCCGGTGAGGACCAGGATCTTGCGGATGTAATCGGCGTAGCGCGCGACCAGCGCCTGGGTGTCGGCATCGGTGCGCGAGTAGTACGCCGGGTCGGGCAGGCCGAGGCCGCCCTGGCTGAAGTAGCCGAGATGGCGATCGAGCGCGCGCAGGTCGACATCTGCGGTGAAGTTGAACAGCGCGGGGATGCCGACCTGGTGCAGCGCGGCGATCGCCGGGGCCACGTCGCCGGTCTTGCGGATGCCGTCGATGCGCTTCAGCAGCGGCGCGACCGGGTTGGCGCCGTCGCGCTCCACCGCGGCTTCGTCCAGGCCGCTGGCCCAGAAATCGCCGAGGAGCTTCTGCACGTTGCCCTGCGGCGACTGCATCGAGGCATCCAGCAATTCGCGCTGCTGCTGTTGCGCGCGCGCGGTGAGCTGGCCGAGTGCGGAGATCGCGCCGGACGGCGGTATCGGGTTGCTCGCCAGCCAGGCCTTGTTGGCCTCCGCATGGAAGTCGGAGCACGCCACCGCCACCGCAGGCGCCTTCTTCTTCGCGGCCGGTTTCTTCGCGGCGAGGCTGTCGGGCGCGGCACTGCCGGCAACGAGGGCGACGAGCAGGGCGAAGGCAAGCGGGCGCGGGGTCGGCATGCGGCATATCTCGGATCGAACGGGTGGCCGAGTGTAGCAGCGGCCCCGTAAGCGGCTGCTGACGATGGACGCTATCCGCAGCGCACTACTTGACGCCGTGCATTCCACGATTGAGCCATGGCAGGGCGAGCGCAGCCAGCACGGTGCAGGCGAGTCCACCCAGCGCCAGGCTCCAGAAATAATCGCCGTAGGTCGTTGCCGCACTGGTCCATGCCGAGGAGTGTTCGGCGATCGCGCCGGGATCCTCGATCGATGCCAGCGTGCCCAGTTTGGCGGCGAGCAATTCCGAGAACGCGGTGGCCAGGAACCAGGTGCCCATCATCAGGCTGGCGACGCGCGGCACCGACAACTGCGTGACTGCGGACAGGCCGACCGGATACAGGCAGATCTCACCCACCTGCAGTACCGCATATGCCAGCACCAGCCACCAAACACTGGCGAACGTGCCGGCATCGCCTGCGCCGTGCGCGGCGAGATACAGGGGCAGGAAGGACAGCGCGCCGAACAGCAGGCCCAGCACGCTCTTGAGTGGTTTGCCGGGATTGCGGCCACGCCGATCCAGCCAGCTCCACAGCCACGAGAACAGCGGCGCGAACGAGAGGATGAAGATGCCGGAAATGAAGGTAAGCGAGCCAGCCGTCTGCGGTTGCAGCACCACCATCCCGACCACCATCAACAGGGTCACCGCGGCGGCGGCGAGAAACACCAGGGTGGGCAGGCGCGAGCCGGGGCTGCGTGACTGCCAGCGCATGGCCAGCATGAACGCCGCCGGTAGCAGGAAGGTGCAGATGACGAAGTACGGGAACGGCAAGCCCTCCGCCAGGACCAGGGACGGGAAGAAATCCTTGGTCAGCAGGCGATCGGTGAATACCACCCAGGAACCGTAGGTCTGCTCGTACAGCGTGTAGAACAGCAGCGCGATGAAGATCAACGCCATCAAGGTGAGCATCTGCCCACGTTCGCGCGGCGTGCAGTCGCGCAGGACGAAGCGCGTGAACCACGCGAGCACCACCGCCAGCACGGCCAGCATCAGCAATTGCGCCAGGGTGAGATCGACGCCGATCGACAGGGTGAAGGCATCGTTGCCGGTCGCCCACATCAGGCCCGCGATCGGCAACAAGCCGAGCAGGGTGGCGAGATAGATCGCCCATTCGCGCGGCATCCCGGCGACACGTTCGCGCAGGCGTTCGGGCGATGGCGGTTCCGCCATGCCGTGCAGGTATTTCTGCCCCCACAGGAACATCGCCAGTCCAGCCAGCATGCCGATGCCGGCGGCACCGAAGCCGTACTTCCAGCCATAGGTTTCGCCGAGGACGCCGCAGACCAGTGATGCGAGCATCGCGCCCAGGTTGATGCCGGCATAAAACAGCGAGAAACCGGAATCGCGGCGCGGATCGTCTTCCGCATACAGCTTGCCGACGATCACCGAGATATTGGGTTTGAGGAAACCCACGCCCATGATGATCAGCGCCAGCGAGCCGTAGAACACCAGCAGTGCGGCATCGTCGCGGACGATGGTGTCGCCGACCTTGCGCGCCTGCTCGCCTTCCACCGCCATGCCCAGGTGGCCCAGTACCAGCAGCACGCCACCGAACACCACGGCCTTGCGCATGCCCAGCCAACGGTCCGCCAGCAGGCCGCCGAGCACGGGAAGGCAATACACCAGGCCGCCATAGGCACCCAGCAGGTTCAGGCCGCCGGTGTCGCTGAACAGGTGGTACTTCGTGAGGTAGAGCAGCAGCAACGCCTTCATCCCGTAGAAGGAGAAGCGCTCCCACATCTCGGTGAAGAAGCAGACGTAGACGCCCTTGGGATGGCCGAGGAAGTCGGCGTGCCGCGGCGCATCGCTGAAGCTGGGATTCATGGGCGTACTTCGCGCTTGGGCTCGCGGAAGTATAGGCAGTGATGCGCCGGCGAGGCCTGCCGCAACCAAGCGAGTGCCGGTGAGTGCGCCCGCGCCGGCGGGCGCGTTGCGGCCCGCCGATGCGGCGTTACCGGACAGGTGCGGACTGGACTTGAACAGCGCCAGCCGCTAGGTTTCGTCGATTGCATGCCTTGGGAGAGGGGTCGATGGCGAATTCAGGTTCGGGCACACCGCAGTTGACGTTGCGTGCGGTGATCCTTGCGGTGGTGCTGGCGATGATCCTGTCCGCCGCGAATGCGTACCTGGGGCTGTTCGCCGGCCTGACCATCGCCACCGCGATCCCGGCGGCCGTGGTGTCCATGGGTGTGCTGCGCCTGCTCGGCGGCGGCACCATCCTGGAAAACAACATCGTCCAGACCGGCGCGTCCGCGGGTTCCTCGATCGCGGCAGGCGTGATCTTCACGATCCCCGCGCTGATCATCCTGGGCTACTGGCAGGATTTCAAATATTCCTGGGTGCTGGCGATCGCCGGCCTGGGCGGCCTGCTGGGCGTGCTGTTCTCGGTGCCGCTGCGGCGCTCGATGATCGTCGAGGACCCGCTGCCGTTCCCGGAAGGCAAGGCCGCCGCGGAAGTGCTGAAGGCCGGCGAGAACCCCGGCCCGGGCCTGAAGATCCTCGGCATCTCGGCGTCGATCGGCGCACTGGTCAAGCTGGCCGCGGAAAGCGGTTTCCGCATGATCCCGGACAACGCGGCCGGTGCCGGTTTCTTCGGCAAGTACCTGGGTTACATGGGCACCGGCCTGTCGTCTGCGCTGCTCGGCGTGGGCTACATCGTCGGCCTCAACATCGGGATCGTGGTCGTGTCCGGCAGCGTCTTCGCCTACAACCTGGCGATCCCGTTCTATCACGCGTTCCTGCTGAACGGCGATCCGGAAGTCGCGGCCAAGGTGGTCGGCAAGACCGCGGCCGAAGCGGCCGCGATCATCCGCGGCGACCGCATCCGCTACCTCGGTGTGGGCACCATGCTGGTCGGCGGCATCTGGACGCTGTTCTCGCTGCGCAATTCGCTGCTGTCGGGCGTCAAGAGCGGCATCGCGGCGGCGCGCAAGGGTGCCGATGCGAACCTGCCCGAAACCGAGCGCGACCTGCCGATGAAGTGGATGCTCATCGCGCTGCTGCTGTTCGTGCTGCCGCTGCTGGGCCTGTACCAGGCCATCGTGCAGAACTGGGGTGTGAGCATCCCGATGACGATCATCATGATCGTGGCCGGCTTCCTGTTCGTGTCCGTCTCGGCGTACCTCGCCGGCTTGGTCGGTTCGTCGAACAATCCGGTGTCGGGCATCACCATCGCCACCATCCTGTTCGCCTCGGTGGTATTGATGCTGCTGCTCGGCAGCGACTCCAAGATCGGTGCGGTCGCGGCGATCATGATCGGCGCGGTGGTGTGCTGCGCGGCAGCGGTCGGCGGTGACAACCTGCAGGACCTCAAGGCCGGCTACATCGTCGGCGCCACGCCGTGGAAGCAGCAGTTGATGCTCGGCATCGGCGCGTTCTCCTGCGCACTGATCATGGCGCCGGTGCTGAACCTGCTCGCCCAGGCCTATGGCATCGGCGACCCGACCCGCCCAGGTTCGCTGCAGGCGCCGCAAGCCACGCTCATGGCCTCCGTGGCGCAAGGGCTGTTCGGGGGCAAGCTGCCCTGGAACATGATCATCGCCGGCGGCGTGATCGGTGCGATCGTCATCGCCATCGACGGTTGGCTGAAGTCGCGCAACTCGACCTTCCGCGTGCCGGTGCTGGCCGCGGCCATCGGCATCTACCTGCCGCTGGAACTGATGGTGCCGATCTTCCTCGGCGGCCTGCTGGCGCATTTCGTCGAGAAGCGCCACGGCATCGTCGGCACCCATGACGAAGCCCTGCGCGACCGCGTGCATCGCCCCGGCGTGCTGTTCGCCGCCGGCCTGATCACCGGCGAGGCGCTGATGGGCATCGCCATCGCGATCCCGATCGTGATGACCGAGCGCGCTGACGTGCTCGCGCTCCCGGAGCAGTTCCACTTCGGGCAATTCGTGGGCCTGGTCGTGCTGGCCATCGTCGGCTGGCTGATCTACCGCACCGGCGCCAAGGCGAACCCGAACGCCGCCTGATCCATGAGCGCCCGCGCATCGTCGCGGGCGATTCTTGTTCGCAGTACGCACTTCAAGACACGGACTACCGCCATGAAGATTCGCAACGCCCTCCTGCCACTCGCCCTTGCGCTCTCCCTGCCCGCCGTCGCCGATGCGACGCGCGGCTTCGAAGTGCGCGACATGGCCTACCTCGACCGGCACTCTTCGCCGACGCTGTCGCCGGATGGGCGCGTGCTGGTGTTCGCCAAGCGCGTGGTCGACAAGGGCACCAACAAGTCCAGCACCTCGCTGTGGACGCGCAACCTGCTGACCCGCGACCTGCGCCCGCCGTCGCGGCTCACGCCGGAAGGCTGGAACGTCAATTCGCCGTCGTTCTCCGCCGATGGCAAGACCGTGTACTTCATGAGCGGCAAGTCGGGGTCGATGCAGCTGTACTCGATGCCGTTGGCCGGGGGCGAGCCGACGCGGCTCACCGACTACGCGCTGGATGTCGATGCCTACAAGCTGTCGCCCGATGGCACGCAGGTCGCGCTGGCGTTCGCGGTGTTCCCGGACTGCAAGGCAGACCTCGACTGCACGAAGAAGAAGCTCGACGACGTGGACGCGCTGAAGACCAGCGGCAAGGTGTTCGACCGCATGTTCATCCGCCACTGGGATACCTGGAACGACGGCCGCCTCAACCGCGTGTTCGCGGCGAAGCTCGGCGGCGCTGGCATGCTGAAATCCGCCACGTTGCTGAGCGGCGACATCGCCGGCGACATTCCGTCCAAGCCGTTCGGTGACCTGTCCGATTTCGCCTGGTCGGCGGATGGCAAGCGGGTGGCGATGAGCGTGCGCCAGGCCAACCGCGAGGAGCCGTGGAGCACCAACTTCGACCTCTGGCTGGTCAATGCGGACGGCAGCGGTGCACGCAACCTCACCGCGAAGAACCCCGCCTGGGATGCCGGTCCGGTGTTCAGCGCCGACGGCAAGACGCTTTACTACCGCGCGATGGCGCGCCCTGGCTTTGAGGCCGATCGCTTCGCGCTGATGGCGATGGACCTTGCCTCCGGTCAGTCGAAGGAAATCGCATCGAAGTGGGATGCCTCCGCCGATGGCATCACCCTGTCCGCCGATGGCAAGTGGATCTACACCACGGCCGGCGAGCTGGGCCGGCACCCGCTGTTCCGGGTTTCGCTGGCCAATGGCGAAGTGGAGAGCGTGGTCAAGGACGGCAGCGTGTCCTCGTTCGACCTGGCCGGGCAGACGCTGGCGATCTCGCGCAATTCGATGAAGAGCGGTGACGTGATCTACACGACCAGCGCCGACGGCAAGGCTCCCCTGCGCGCGATCACCCCGAGCGCCGGCGAGATGCTGCCGGATGTGGCCTGGGGCGAATACGAGCAGTTCAACTTCATCGGCTGGAACAACGAGACCGTGCACGGTTACGTGGTCAAGCCGTGGAACTACCAGCCGGGCAAGAAGTATCCGGTCGCGTTCCTGATCCATGGCGGCCCGCAGGGCAGCTTCGGCGATGGCTGGAGCTATCGATGGAACCCGCAGACGTACGCAGGGCAAGGCTATGCGGTGGTGATGATCGATTTCCACGGCAGCACCGGCTACGGGCAGAAATTCACCGACGCGATCAGCGGCCACTGGGGCGACCGTCCGCTGGAGGATCTGCAGAAGGGGTGGGCCGCGGCGCAGGAGAAGTACGCGTTCCTGGATGGCGAGAAGGCCTGCGCACTCGGCGCGAGCTACGGCGGCTTCATGGTCAACTGGATCCAGGGCAACTGGTACGACAAGGCCGGCAACTCGCCGTGGAAGTGCCTGGTCAGCCACGATGGCGTGTTCGAGAACAACGCGATGGGCTACGCCACCGAGGAACTCTGGTTCAGCGAGTGGGAAAACGGCGGCACGCCATTCGACAATCCGAAGGGCTACCAGCAGTTCAACCCGGCCAACCACGTCGCCAATTTCAAGGTGCCGATGCTGGTGATCCATGGCCAGCTGGATTACCGCATCCCGGTCGAGCAGGGCATCGCCCTGTTCAGCGCACTGCAGCGCAAGGGCGTGGAATCGAAGTTCCTCTATTTCCCGGACGAGAACCACTGGGTGCTGAAGCCGCAGAACAGCGTGCAGTGGCATGACACGGTCAACGGTTGGTTGAAGCAGTACATCGGCCAGTGAGCATGGAGCCTGTCGCGGGTACCGCGCTGATCACCAACGAAGCAGCGGTGCTGGGCCTGCTGGCCGTCATCCTCGGCTTCGTGTTCTGGGGAGCCTCGCGCGAACGCGGTTTCTGGAAGAAGTTCTACGCGGTGGTGCCCGCGCTGCTGCCCTGCTACCTGCTGCCCGCGATCGCCAACAGCACCGGCCTGATCGACGGTGCGGGATCCGGCCTGTACCCGATGGCGCGCGACTACCTGCTGCCGGCATCGCTGGTGTTGTTCTGCGTGTCGATGGACATCGGTGGCATCGCCAGGTTGGGGCCAAAGGCGTTGGTGATGTTCCTGACCGGCACGGTCGGGGTGATGCTGGGTGCATTGGTGTCGTTCACCGTGATGGGCGCCCTGCATCCTGAGACGGTCGCCGGTGAGACCTGGCGCGGGATGACCACGCTGACCGGAAGCTGGATCGGCGGCGGCGCCAACCAGGCGGCGATGAAGGAGGTCTTCGCCGTCGATGCCACCCTGTTCGGCCAGTTCGCCGCGGTGGACGTGATCGTCGGTTACGTGTGGATGGCCGCCCTGCTGTTCATGGCCTCACGCGCGGAGGCGTGGGATCGCTGGCTGAAGGCGGACACGTCCGCCATCGAGACGCTCAAGCAGCGGATGGCGACCTACCAGGCGCAGCATGCACGCATCGCCTCGCTGACCGACCTGGTGCTGATCTTCGCGGTGGCGATCGGTGCCACGGGCCTGGCGCATTTGCTGGCCGAGCCGCTGGTGGCGTGGATCAAGTCGATGCCGCTCGAGTGGCGCCTGCAGGATTACAGCCTGGATTCGCGCTTCTTCTGGATCGTGGTGATCGCCACCGCGATCGGCGTGGTGGCCAGCCTGACCCGTGCGCGCGAACTCGAGGGTGCTGGCGCGTCGAAGATCGGCACGGTGTTCCTGTACGTGCTGATCGCCACCATCGGCATGCAGATGGACCTGAAGGCACTTGCCGACAAGCCGTTCCTGTTGCTGCTCGGGTTGATCTGGATCTCGGTGCACGCCGGCCTGATGCTGCTGGTCGCGCGGCTGATCCGCGCGCCCTTGTTCTTCCTGGCGGTCGGATCGCAGGCCAACATCGGCGCGGCGGCCAGTGCGCCGGTGGTCGCCAGTGCGTTCCATCCCGCGCTTGCGCCGGTGGGCGTGCTGCTTGCGGTGCTCGGCTACGTCCTGGGCACCTACTGTGCCTACCTGACCGGATTGATGCTGCAGGCGCTGGCCGGGGGCTGACTCACAGCCAGTGCACCTTGCGCAGGTAGCGGTACAGGCCGGTGCAGAACAGGGCCACGCCGCCGATCAGGATCCAGTAGCTGTAGCGTCCGTGCAATTCCGGCATGTGCTCGAAGTTCATGCCGTACCAGCTGGCGATCAGCGTGGGCGCGGCCAGCAGGCCGGCCCAGCCGGCCAGGCGCTTGACGATCTCGCCCTGCGCCACGGTGACCAGCGACAGGTTCACGTTCATCGCCGCGGTGACCATCTCGCGCAGGGTGTCGATGGTGTCGCCGACGCGCGCGGCATGGTCGAGCACGTCGCGGAAATAGGGCTTCACCTCGTCGGGGATGGCCAGGCTCGGGTTGCGCATCAGCTGCGAGAGGATGTCCTGCATCGGCGCCACCGCCATGCGCATCTGGGTCAGTTCCTTGCGCAGTTCGTACAGCCGGCGAATGGTGCCGCGGCGATAGCTTTCCGCGAAGACCTCGTGCTCCAGCGCATCCAGTTCCTGCTCGAAGTCGGAAACGATCGGCTGGTAGTTGTCGACGATGAAATCCAGCACCGCGTGCAGCGCTGCGGTCGGGCCCTGCGCCAGCATCTCCGGTTCGCGTTCCAGCCGCTGGCGCACCGAGGCGAAGGTCAACGACGCGCCGTGGCGCACGGTGACCAGGAAGCGCGGGCCCACGAACAGGTGGGTCTCGCCGAAGCGCACGTGTCCCTCCACGCGCTGCGCGGTGTGCGCAGCGATGAACAGCGTGCTGCCATAGCCTTCCAGCTTGGGTCGCTGGTGCGCGTTCTGGGCATCCTCGATGGCCAGGTCGTGCAGCCCGAATTCCTCCTGCAGCTTGTCGAGCAGCGCGTCTTCTGGCTCGTACAGGCCGACCCAGACGAAGCTGCCATCGTCCACCGCCAGCACGTCGCTGATCGCATCCAGGTGGATGTCGCGGCGCCGGCCCGCGCGGTCGTAGGCGGCGCAGTTGACGACGCAGGCGGGCTGGTCGCTGATGTGCTGGTGGTTCATCGCGGCATCCTGCATGGCGGCAGCCCCGCCATCAAGCGTGGTCACGCGTGCGGCCGCCGCGCCCACGCCCGCGCGAGCGCCGCATGGATCGGCAGCAGCAGGGCGATCCAGTGGCCGTTGCGTTGCGGCTGCGCTTGCAGCCACAACGGGAGGCAGGCCAGTGCCGCCATGGCCGCGAGGACGATGAGCACCGTGCGGAAACGCGACGAGGGCATGCGACCACGCAGCAATGCCCAGGCGCCGGGTATCAGCGCGAGGCACAGCGGGTTGAGCAACAGGAGGTTGCGGTTGGCCCACAGGGCGTGGTGCGCGGTGAAGGCCCAGCCCAGCGCCAGCACCAGGCCCAACAGCCCGCAGGTCGCCCAGAAAGCGCCCGCGAATCCCGCAAGCAGGCGTGGACGCCAGCCAGCGAGCACCAGCACTGCCGTGCCTGCCAGGACGCCGGCCAGCAGCCAGGGCCACAACCGGGGTGCACGGCCGACCGGTTCCGCGGCCTGTCGTTGCGGCAGCAGTTCGATCTCCTCCGCGACCAGTGGGCGACCATCGGCGCGTGTCGCTTCGCGGAGGTCGTCGGCTAACCGACGCGGCAGGAAGGCCTGCTGCCAGCGGGTCAGCGGCCGGTCCGCGAACGGCCCCAGGCCCAGATCGAAGCCGACCCGCATCCACGCGGCCGGCGAGGCCAGCCGCACCGATTCGGTGCGATAGGTATCGCCGCTGGAACGCACGTCCAGCTGTCGCCGCAGTTGCCCGCCGAGCGCACGGTCGATCGCGTCGCGCACCCGGCTGGCGCAGTTGTCGGTGTAGTAGTCGTAACGGTAGCGGGCGTTCTCGGGTTTCGCGTTCTCCGCCAGCGCGGCAGCGAGCGAACGTGCCTGCGCGGGATCCAGGTCCAGCCACTGCAGGCGCGCGCCGCGGCCGACCTCGCGGTAGTAGCGCAGGTCGTCCTCCAGCGGCAGCGCGACCAGCATGTATTCCATCTCGCCGCGCACGAAGCGGCCGATGAAGCCGTCCTCGGCCAGGTCGAAGAACCCGAAGTTGTAGCTGGTCGGCCCGGCGGGTGCGCCGTCGTCGACCACGATCGCGTCATGGCCGAAACGTTCCCAGAAGACGTCGCCCGGACCCATCGTCACAACGCCGATGCGGGGCGCGTCCGACGCTGGCGCGAGCACCGGCGAAGCGGATCCGGAGGGCTCGACGGATTGCGCGTGCGCCAGTCCCAGCGCGCACGCGAGCAACAGCGCGGTGGCGACGCGCAGCGCGTCAGTGATCCGCATGCACCGTCACGTGCAGGCTCAGCAAGCGTCGTGCGTCCGCACGCGCGACGCGGAAGCCGAAGCGGCCCAAGGCCAGTTCCTCCCCGACCTCGGGCAGGTGGCCGACGGCATCGGTGACCAGGCCGCCGATGGTGTCGTATTCGTCGTCGTCGAAGTCGGCGCCGAAACGCGCGTTGAAGTCGTCGATCGGGGTCAGCGCATCCACCATGAACTGGCCGTCGTCCTGCGCCGCGATCAGCCGCGAATCGTCCTCGGCCTCGTCGTGCTCGTCGTCGATGTCGCCGACGATCTGCTCCAGCACGTCCTCGATGGTCACCAGGCCGGCGACGCCGCCGTATTCGTCGATGACGATGGCCATGTGGTTGCGCGACTGGCGGAACTCGCGCAGCAGCACGTTGAGCTTCTTGGATTCCGGGATCAGCACCGCCGGGCGCAGCAGTTCGCGGATGGTGCCCGGCCCGTTGTCGGCGACCACGCCGCGCAGCAGGTCCTTGGCCAGCAGGATGCCCAGGATCTCGTCCTTGTCCTCGCCATGCACCGGGAAGCGCGAGTGGCCGGATTCGACCACCTGTTTCATCAGGTCCAGGAACTTGCCGTCGGCCGGCAGCGCGACCATCTGCGCGCGCGACACCATGACGTCGCCGACGGTGAGGTCGGCCACCGCGATCGCGCCCTCCATCATCCGCAGGGTGTCGGCGGCGATCAGGCCGTCGGCCTGCACGTCGCGCAGCAACTCGACCAGGTCCTCGCGCGTGGTGGGCTCGCCCGACAGGGCGGCACTGATGCGATCCAGCCAGGAACGGCGTGGTTTGTCGCCGCTGCGTTCAGCGGAATCGGCGTCTTGCCGACTGTCGTCCTCGGACATGGTGCGCGGGGTTGCCTGTGGGTGTACCCGGCGAGTCTAGCGAATCGGGGCGGCATGGCGGTGAATCGGGCGCGCCGGGGCGGCGGCATAGGCTGCCCGTCCGGTTGCGTGGCCATGGGCCATTGCGGACACTGGCGGCGGGGAGCCGGCATCGCGCCGGCCGTGCACGGGGTGAAGCTTGGCAACAGACGACGGCCTCCTGATCAAGCCGGAACCGCGCAAACCCTGGGTCGTCGTGGCCGTTGCCGCCGGCGTGCTGGCGGTGCTGGCAGGCGGGTACGTCGCCTCCGGACTGTCCGGCAAGCCGAAACCCGCCGCCACCGCGACAGCCGCATCGCCGGCGCCGGTCACCGCCAACCCCGACCAACTGCCTGCGATCATCATCGCGGTGCTGCCGTTGGCCGCCGACGCGGGTACGACCGCGGCGCCCGCCGCCGGGGACGCGTCCCAGCACCTGGTCGATGCGCTCAAGGGCGGCAGCGAGCGCGGGTCGGCCTTCAACGACGGCGTGTCCGCGCAGCTGGCCGGTGCCTTGTCGCAATTCGACGGGGTGGCCGTGACCAGCCCGGAGTCGTCCTTCCAGCAGCGCGATGCGGATGCGCCGCCGGCGACGATCGGCAAGATGCTGGGTGCTACCCACCTGCTGCGGGGCACGGCCAGCCGCGACGGCGAGACGCTGCGGATCGATGCCGCGCTGGTCAGCGTCGCGGACGGCAGCACGGTGTGGTTCGACCGCTACCAGCGTCCGTACGCCGAGTTGTTCAAGGTGCAGGACGAGATGGCTGCGGCGATCGGCGCAGCGTTGAAGGTCAAGCGCTTGCCGGCGCCGCAGGGCGGGCAGGACGAGCGGCCGCCGGGCGGGAGCCTGCAGGCGTACGAAGCGCTGCTGGCGGGCGACGCGGCGCTCGAGCGCGCCGATGCGGACGGCGTGGCGGCGGC
>Ga0116178_10000802_pt1 | contig 27325 bp, 26 predicted proteins | sample AD_STIC12_MetaG_FD_89880 | JGI IMG/M metagenome (GOLD analysis project Ga0116178, IMG submission 89880) | Active sludge microbial communities of municipal wastewater-treating anaerobic digesters from USA - AD_STIC12_MetaG | ecosystem: Engineered > Bioreactor > Anaerobic > Digestate | place: USA... | reverse complement strand
ATTATAAAATTATGAATGTTTCAGAATTAGCCAGACAACTTAGAACTTCTCCTCAAGAATTGTACGACACTTTGCCTCAATTCGGTTTTGATATTGGACGTCGAGCAATTAAGGTAGATAATCGTGTGGCTAGCCAGATTATCGCTTCCTGGCCAAAAATCAAAAGAAAAATTCAAGAAAAGCAATTTATACAAAGTCAGACCAAATCTTTGGAAGCCGTGGTGGGTGATAATCAAGTAAAAAAAACAGTTCAGTTGCCTCCGGCAATTACCGTAAGAGATTTTGCAGCTAAATTAAATTTACCAGTTACTAATGTTATTAGAGAATTGATTAAAAATGGTATTTTGGCTTCTTTAAATGAAAGAATTGATTATGATACGGCTAATATTATTGCCCAAGATTTTGGTTTTGAAGTGACACCAGAAGAAAAAAAACAAGAAAGCGAAACTAATGATGAGTCTTTGGATCGTTTAAAAGATATTTTAGAAAGTGAAAAACAAGAAGATTTGTTACCTCGCCCACCAGTAGTTGTGGTTATGGGCCATGTTGATCATGGCAAAACAAAATTATTAGATGCAATTAGAAACACTAATGTGGTGGCGGGTGAAGCCGGAGGTATTACTCAACATATTGGCGCTTATCAGGTAAAAGTGCCGTTTGTTACCGAAGCCGGAGAAAAAATTCAAAGACAAATGACTTTTATTGATACCCCAGGTCATGAAGCTTTTACAGTTATGAGAAGTCGCGGTGCTAAAGTGGCTGATGTAGCTATATTGGTTGTGGCCGCTGATGATGGCGTCCAACCTCAAACTAAAGAAGCTATCAAAATTATTGAAGCTGCTAAATTACCTTACATCGTGGCTTTAAACAAAATTGATAAAGCCGAAGCGGATTTAGATAGAGTCAAAACTCAATTATCCGAATTAGGTGTCCAGCCAGAGGAATGGGGAGGTAAAACTGTTATGGTGCCAATTTCGGCTAAGGCAAATAAAAATATAGATAAATTATTGGAGATGGTTTTATTGGTATCTGATTGGGATAAAACCAAAATTACTGCCAATCCTAATCGTTTGGCTGCCGGGACAATTGTCGAATCTCATATTGACCCTCAAGCTGGACCAGTGGCTACTTTGTTAGTTCAAAGTGGCACTTTAAAAGTTGGAGACGATTTGGCAATTAATTTTGCTTGGTATGGCCGGGTTAAGGCTTTAAAAGATTGGAAGGGTGAAATGGTTAAGAATGCTCCTCCATCCACTCCAGTTCAAATTTTGGGTTTTAAAATTGCTCCCGCTGTCGGAGATGTTTTAGAAGTTCCTAAAGATGTTAAGGGTTTAGAAAAGAAAGTTAAACCAACTTATTTAGCTCAAGAAAAAAATATTATTACAGCGGCTCCCGGTGTTGGATTGGGTGGGGAAGAAGGTAAGGAAAAGAAAAAATATTCTATTGTTTTGCGCGTGGATGTATTGGGTTCTTTGGAAGCAATTTTAGGATCTTTGCAGAGAATGATTCATCCAGAAGTAGAAGTTGATGTTGTGGCCAAAGGCTTGGGTTCCATTACAGAAGCCGAGGTTTTGCGAGCGGAAGCGACTGGGGCGCATATTTTAGCTTTTCATGTGCCCGTGGTTCCGGCGGCAGAGTTATTAGCCAAACAAAAAGGAGTGTCTATTAGACATTACAAAATCATTTATGATTTATTAGGTGATGTTAAAAAAGAACTAGAAAAATTACTGCCACCAGAAATAATTGTTCATGAAGTTGGTAAAATGGAAGTTTTGGCAATTTTTAGAACTGAGAAGAAATATCAAATTATTGGCGGTCGGGTTACCGAAGGACAAGCGGAAAATAATGTTAAGGCTAGAATTTGGCGTCAAAATGAAATAGTCGGGACTGGCGAAATAACTGAGCTGCAAGCGGGAAAACAAAAAGTTAAAGATATTTTAGCCGGTCAAGAATGTGGTTTACAAATTCAAACCAAAGAAAAAATAGAAGTAGGGGATAAGTTAGAATTGTATCGTGAAGAAATTAAAATTAAAAAATTAGGTTTTTAATTTTTAAATCTATGTTAGAATTAAATAAAGATAATTTTTCTACTGAAGTTTTAGAGTCAACCGTTCCCGTTTTAGTTGATTTTTGGGCTCCTTGGTGTGGTCCTTGCAAAATGATGCTACCGGTAGTAGAAGAAATTGCTAAAGAATTAGAAGGACAAACCCAGAAAAAAATTGCCAAAATTAATGTTGATGAATTTGGAGAAATGGCCGAAAAATATGATGTGGCTAGTATTCCCACTTTTATTCTTTTTAAAGATGGGCAAGAAGTTAAACGGGTAAGTGGGGCGCAAGCTAAAGAAGCCTTGTTGGATTTATTTAAAGAATAAGAAACTACAAAAAAATTTTAAAAACCGGCTGGAATTAAGGCCGGTTTTTTGATTCTTGACTTTTTATTAGAAACATGATAAAACAAAACGTTATTGATCTTTGAAAAAACACGGAGAAAAAAATGGCTAAGATATATCGTCCTAAACTTCCCTTTGGGACTTTGTTTTTTGAAGTGGAAGCTGATTATGATCAAGAAATGAAGCAGACACTTCAGAAGGTCGGTAATTGTGATTGTGATGATTTCAGTTTTGAAATGAAGCGTTCGGGAAAACAAAAACGATTGCTTTATTTAATACCATTTTTTAACCAAGAGTTCTACTTTTTTGAAGCTAAACAAAAGATTAAGAGAATTGAGTTTAGAGCAGGGTCGGATTGAAGATCTGCTGGCCTTAAAATTCGATTATGAAAAACAGCTCAGGTATTTTCCCAAAATTGTGATTGAAATTGGGACTACTTGGGGAGGGGAAGGTCAGGAGAGGGCTGTATATCTTTCAGCCTATCCTAACGGGATATTTTTAAAGCAGTGTTCCCTGGGATCGAAGTTGCAGAGTTCAAATAGCTGTAGCTATGTGTTGGCTGTCCACCATAACGAATCATTATTTTTTTCTGTTTTTAACCAATACCAATATTCAGCGCCCCATAAATAGGCGGTGCTAAAACCAGTGCGTCGGGCACTGACCCGCGCGTTCAAGGCCTTGGACGCCACGACCGAAAGCCTGAACCCCAGCCCGGATTTGCCGGACTGGATCAGGAAGATGGTCGTCTGACTGGTTTTACAGCGTGAAGAGGTTTATGCCTTAACCAACCAATTGGTAAATGAAGGCTCCACAGGCGGAGGTTAGCCACAGAATTCAACTTGTTACAACAAGTTGAGGCCGAAGTAAAACTCGGCAGAACCAACTTAAGGGCGCAGCTTAACAGCTGACGCCCTTTTTTTATTCTTAAAATTTGGTATAATTTTTAAAGACATTGTTAAAATAAAACTTGATTTTATGTGGCTTATTATTTCCGTCCTCGGTTATTTTTTAAATGCCGTGGCCGCTATTACCGACAAAATTTTAATTTCTAAAAAAATTCCCAATCCCGCAGTTTATGTTTTTTTTATTTCTTTATTGGGTTTAGTGGGTTTAGTGTTGGCTCCCTGGGGCTTTTCTTGGATCAGTTGGTTTTATTTGGGAATTGCTTTAATTGCCGGTGTGGCTTTTACCGGAGCCCTGCTTCATCTATTTAAAGCTTTAAAGATTGCCGAATCTTCCAGAGTAACGCCTTTTATTGGCGGCTTCTCGCCAATTTTTGTTTTTATTTTTTCTTTTTTTATTTTAGGAGAACGTTTAAGTTTTAAACAAATCGTTGCTTTAGTAATAATAATTTTGGGTACAATTTTAATTTCCAGTGGGAGAGCTACTCAAAAAAATCCCATCAAGGCTTATGTTTTTTCTTTTATTTCAGCTTTGCTTTTTGGTTTATACTATACGTTAACTAAATATCTCTTCGACAATCTATCTTTTATTAATGGTTTTGTTTGGTTACGTTTAACCACTTTTGTTGGGGCCTTATTATTGTTAGTTAAAGTTCAAAATCGTCAGGATATCTTTCATCAAAATAAAGAAACTATTACTCAATCCGGCCCGTTATTTTTATTCGGTCAAGCTGCCGGTGCTTTTAGTTTTTTACTAATTAATTATGCGATTTCTTTAACTAGCGTGACCGTGGTTAATGCCTTACAAGGTTTGCAGTATGCTTTTCTTTTAGTTTTGATTTTAATTTTATTTAAATGGCGTCCGTCTTTGCTTCAAGAAAAAATGCGTGGTTGGGTTTTGGTTCAAAAAATTGCGGCAATTATTTTAATTGGTTTGGGTTTATTTTTATTAGTTTAGAATTTTTATGAAAAAGATTTTATTAAGTCTGTTGGCAGCTGTATTAATTACAACAGGAATTTTGTGGTTTTGGAATTTTGGTAAAAACGAAACAGTAGAGTGGGGGGTTACTTTTAGCCAAATTCAAACTGATTATTTAAAACTAGATTGGAAAAAAACTTATACGGCTATTTTGGATGATTTAGGGGTTAAAAATTTACGCTTGTTGGCCTATTGGTCGCAAATTGGAGTCAAAGATGGTGACTATAATTTTACTGATTTAGATTGGCAAGTTCAGGAAGCGGAAAGAAGAGGTATTAAGATAGTTTTGGGTATTGGCCGGCGATTACCGCGTTGGCCAGAATGCCAGGCTCCGGAATGGACTGAGGATTTAAGTGAAACAGAAATTCAGCAGAAAATTTTAACCATGCTGCAAACCACGGTGGAACATTATAAAAAATATAATAATATTGTGATGTGGCAGGTAGATAATGAACCCTTAGTAGACTGGTTTGGACAATGTCCTCCGCCTGATAAAAATTTTGTTAAACAAGAAATTGCTTTGGTTAAAAGTTTAGATTCTCGACCAATTTTAGTAACTGATAGTGGAGAATTATCTTTTTGGCGAGAGGCTTCTAAATTAGGTGGTGATTATTTTGGTACGACGATGTATCGTACGGTTTGGAATAACACCACAGGTTATTTTAGTTATAAATATTTAATTCCTCCAGCTTTTTATAATTTTAAAGCTCGATTAGCTAAATTAAATCCAGCAAAAGTTATTATTGCCGAACTTCAGGCTGAGCCTTGGTTGAGAGAAGATATCAGTTTAATTAGTTTAGAAGAACAAAAACAATCGATGACAGCTGAAAAAATGGAAGAAGCGGTTAGGTTTGCCCGACGCACTGGTTTTGGCGCCGCCTATTTATGGGGCGCTGAATATTGGTATTGGTTAAAAACAGAAAAAAATGATGATTCGTTATGGTGGACAGCCAAACAAATTTTTCAAAATAATTTGCCAAAATAAGCTTAATTTTGTTAAGATTGATAGGGTTTAGGAGGAGGATTAATTTTTAATTTTTAAAATATGCACGGAGATTACCCACGTTCTGGTAGGGTGACAGACGATTGGTCAGATGAAATAGCTGACCAAGATTATCGTGATTATTTAGAAAGAAGTAAAAATCCTGATAATCTAGCCATCTTAAGAAGTTATTTAGAGGAGTTAAAGGACAAAAGAGGAATTATTATTCCAGAAAAAATTTTGGAACATTTAATTGATTTGGAAAAATATACTAAATTGCATAATCATGATGCTCGGGCTATTTATGAAGCCTATTTTCAAATCTTTAATTTATTAAGGAAAAAAGAAAAACTAAATATTCCAGAATTATCAGAAGAAGACTTGGGGGTGGGTTTAGCCGCCTTTTTGTTGCATGATATTGGTAAGTCTGGTCCAGCTGAGGCCACACCGAGACAAAGAGAGTTGGTTAGTCGTTTATACAACTTAGAGGTTTTGCCAAAAGGTAGAGACACTTTGATTGCTGAAGCAATTAAGATGATTTTTAATGAAGTTGAAAATTTAAAAGAAAGTAAGAGTGTGGCAGCAGAGTTAGAAATTTATCTAAAGGAGTTAAAAGATTTAGGTTTGCAGCCCAATGAATTAATGAGCATTTTTTATAAAGTGCACGCTGAGTGGACCAGTCAAATTTTACACAAATTTTTGGATCAATCAAATTCTATTTATAGACGAATCACTAAAATTGCTTCCTCGCATCACTATTTTGAACAGAGTAATCCCGAAGGAATAAATTTACAAAATAAAGCTTTGTCAGAAGAAGATCGTCGGGATAATTTTTTAATTAAAATGTTAATCGTTTTGGATCAATATCAAGGAGGTCGAAGACGTGGAAATAAAACCCCAGAAGAAGCAATGCAGTTTGTAGTAGACAAGCTGGCTAAAAATGGCTTAGCTGAGGATCAGGAATTTGCGGAAATTATCGCTTTAGTTTCCGAAGTGGAAAAAATTACTGATATTTTTAAATCGGTTGAAATAGATATGCTTAAATAAAACTTTATGAGTCGTTACGATTCTAAAAAAATTGAAAAAAAATGGCAAAAAAATTGGCAGGAAAGGGGACTGTATAAAACTAAGGAAGATAAAAATAAGCCCAAGTTTTTTGTTTTGGATATGTTTCCTTATCCTTCAGGTGCCGGCTTACATGTTGGCCATCCCAAGGGTTATATAGCAACCGATGTTGTGGCTAGATTTAAAATGATGCAAGGATTTAATGTCTTACATCCGATGGGCTGGGATGCTTTTGGCTTGCCCGCTGAAAATTATGCTCTTAAAAATAAAGTCCACCCCTCGGTTGCCACCGAAAAAAATATTCAAACTTTTAAAAAGCAATTAGAGTTATTAGGTTTTACTTATGATTGGGACCGGGAAGTTAACACAACTGACCCAACTTATTACAAATGGACCCAGTGGGCCTTTTTAGAAATGTTTAAAAGAGGTTTGGTTAAGGAATCTTACGAACCAATTAATTGGTGTCCAGAGTGTAAAACAGGTTTGGCCAATGAAGATTTGGAAAATGGTTTATGTGAAAGGTGTGGTAGTGTAGTAGAACGCAAACCCTTAAGGCAGTGGGTGATTAAAATTACCGATTATGCGGAAAAATTGCTTAACGATTTAGATCAATTACCAGACTGGGAAGACTCAATTAAAGAGATGCAGAGAAATTGGATTGGTAAATCCGAAGGTGCCTTAGTTAGGTTTTGGCTAAAAGCTGGTGCTCAAAAAGAGAATTTGGAAATTTTTACCACTCGTCCTGATACTTTGTTTGGTACAACATATATAGTTGTTGCCCCAGAACATCCCTTATTAACAAAATTAGAAAAAGAAATTACTAATTTAACTGAGGTTAGAGATTATTTATCTCAGGCTAAGAACAAGTCTGATTTGGAACGAACTGATTTAGCTAAAGAAAAAACCGGGATTAGATTGGAGGGTGTGACAGCAGTTAATCCAGCGAACGGTGAAGAACTGCCGGTTTTTGTGGCCGATTATGTTTTAATTGGTTATGGCACCGGAGCAATTATGGCTGTCCCAGCGCACGACGAACGTGATTGGGAGTTTGCGAAAAAATATAGTCTACCAATTAGAGAAGTGGTTATTAAACAGTTTGGAGAAAGGTTGAGTGGGGCGATTAGAAGAGATGGAGTGGCTGCGGTTTTAATGTATAAAAATAAGGTTTTGGTTTTGCATGATAAAAAATATAATATTTGGAGGTTACCAGCCGGCGGTTATGAAAGTAAAGAAAATGACCAACAAACTTTGACAAGAGAAATTTTAGAAGAAACTAAATACAAAAATTTTAAAATTAAAGATTTTTTAGGAACAATTGAGGCTAATTTTGATGTGCGTTTTGAAAGAGGTGTTTTTAGGCATAAATATCAAAGAGGATATTTGGTGGATTTGTTAGATGAAGAAGAAAATAATCAAGTTGATCCAGATCATATAGATTGGGATTATTTTTGGTGCGATTATAAAGAAGCAATGAAAAATTTTGCCTTAAATAAAGAATCTTGGGGTGAAGAAGAGTTCGTTCGTCGAGTTTTTGAATCAAAAGAAAGATGTTTCTCTGGTAACGGGGTAACTGTCAATTCTGGTTTTTTAAATGGCTTAACAACTGTTGAGGCTAAAACTAAAATGATTGCCTGGTTGGAAAAAGAGAAAATTGGGCAAAGAAAAATACAATACAAACTTCGTGATTGGGTTTTTTCTCGCCAGCGTTATTGGGGTGAACCTATTCCTTTAATTAACTGCGAAAAATGTGGTTGGATACCAGTGCTGGAAAAAGATTTGCCTTTGGAACTGCCTAAAGTAAAACAATATGAACCAACTGGAACAGGAGAATCACCCCTAGCTAATATTAAAGAATGGGTGAACACAAAATGTCCTCAGTGTGGTCAGACAGCCAGACGAGAAACTAATACTATGCCTCAGTGGGCTGGATCATGTTGGTATTACTTGCGTTATGAAGATCCTAAAAATAATAAGGCTTTAGTAGATAAGCAAAAAGAAAAATATTGGTCACCAGTTGATTTATACGTTGGCGGCGCAGAACACGCCACTCGTCATTTAATTTATGCTCGTTTTTGGCACAAATTTTTGTTTGATATTGGAGTTGTTAATTATCCCGAACCATTTACCAAATTACAGCATGTGGGTTTGATTTTAGCCGAAGATGGTCGCAAAATGAGCAAACGTTGGAATAATGTGATTAATCCAAATGATATCGTTGGGGAATATGGTGCTGACGCCATGCGTTTGTATGAAATGTTTATGGGTCCATTTGGTCAACCCTGTGCTTGGAATACTAACGGGGTAGTTGGTATGAGAAGATTTTTAGAAAAAGTTTGGGGTTTATTTGAAAACCTCACTAAACGTGGGTGGTCAGAAGAAACTGATAGAAGTTTAAAACGGGAATTAGAAAAAACAGTTAAAAAAATAACTGCTGATATTAATGATTTAAAATTTAATACAGCTATTTCGCAGTTGATGATTTTAGTTAACCAATTAAAAGAAGATTCGGTAGTTAGCCGGGCCGATTTTAGCAAAACAGTGCAGCTTTTAGCACCCTTTGCTCCTCATCTGGCTGAGGAATTATGGTCATCTTTAGGTAATAAAGAAAGTGTTTTTAAATCAGTTTGGCCAGAATTTAATTCTGAATTAGCTAAAGATGAAACTATTGTTCTGGCTATTCAAGTTAACGGTAAATTGCGTGAAACTTTAGAAGCGGCAGCGGAAATAGGCGAAGATCAGGCTAAAATTTTAGCCTTGCAAAGTCCTAAAATTCAGAAATGGTTGGAAGGAAAAGAACCTAAAAAAGTTATTTTTGTGAAAGGTAAATTGATCAATATCGTTATTTAATTTATTTTTTAAGGGGGAAATGTTCTTAGAAAAAATAGTGCATTCACAGTCTAAATTTTTTTTGGCTGTTTTGATTAGTTTTGGGTTGGGTGTAGCCGTGGCTTCTTGGTTAAAAATTAGTCGAACTAATTTGTTTTGGCTGGTTGAGGTTTTGGTTGGCTTAATAATTGTCGGGGTAATCATACAATCTAAAAAATGGCGAGTATTTATAGTACTGGTCATTTTTTTGTTTTTGGGTTGGGCGCGATTTGTTTTTTCAGAACCAGTTAGTCGGCCAGATAATTTGCGTTTTTATGTCGGACGCTTGGTTTATCTTAAAGGTAGAATGGTTAGTAATGGAGAAATTTCTGGTAATTATCAAAGAATTTATTTTCAGACCTCGGGATTTAAATTTTTTTCTAGTGACAATTATCAGGTGATTAGAGGTAAGACTGTTGTCTATTTAGATAAATATCCCTTATATTCTTATGGTGAAGAGTTGGCTTTGATTTGCAATTTGGTTGATCCGCAAGAGCTAACTGCAGAAGAAAAATTTTCTTATGCTGAATATCTTAATAAGGAAGGAGTGTGGTCAGCCTGTTTTAATGCCAAGTTGGTTGAGCGGATTTCGGATGGTCGATTTTCTTTTTATAAATTTCTTTTGAATTTAAAAAATTATTTTAATCAAAAAATAAATTATTTCTTGCCTGAGCCCCATTCTTCTTTTTTGCGCGGTCTTTTGTATGGCGACAGGGCGTCTATTCCCGATGATTTAAAAGAAGCTTTTAGCCGAACCGGAGTAACTCATATCGTGGCAATTTCCGGTTATAATATTACGGTTATTATGGTCAGCTTATTAGCTGTCTTAAAATTTTTTAAGATTAGCCGGCGCCGCGCTTTTGGAATAATAATTGCTGTGATTATTTTTTTTGTCTTCTTAACTGGCGCTAGTGCTTCGGTGGTGCGCGCTGGTTTAATGGGTGTTGTGGTTTTGTGGGGTCGGCAAGGTGGGCGAAAAGCTCAAGCAGGAAGAATTTTAATTTTAACCGCTACGTTGATGCTTTTAATCAATCCCAGATTATTATTTTTTGATGCTGGATTTCAATTATCTTTTTTGTCTACCATTGGTCTAATTTACTTTTCGCCAATTTTGGAAAAACGCATCATTTTTTTGCCTGATTGGTTGGGGTTGAAAGAAATTATTTTGACTACTTTTTCTGCTATTATTTTTACCCTGCCTTTGATTATTTACATTTTTGGCCGCTTTTCTCTAATTGCTCCCATGGCTAATTTATTGATTTTACCGGCGGTGCCTTTAGCTATGTTAGCAGGCTTTATTTTTTTATTGGCATCTATTATTTATTTGCCACTCGGTCAGTTTTTTAGTTACATTATTTGGGCAGTTTTAAGTTACATAATAAAAGTAGCAGAAATTTTATCTAGCTGGAAATTTTCCGCAATTAATCTGTCTTGGTCTTGGTGGCTGATGATTTTATTCTATCTTTTTTTGATTTATTTAGTCTATGTTAATTATCAAAAACAAAAAAATTAAAAAAATTTTGAGTTGGGTCTTGGTGGCAGCTTTTTTATTTTTGGTCGGCTATCTAAAATCTCCTCAAAATTCAGTTCAAAAAGTGGAGACACCAACTGCAACACAAAATAATTTAAGAGTAATTTTTTTAGATGTGGGGCAGGGCGACGCTTCACTGGTTATTACACCGGAAGGCCAAACCATTTTAGTTGACGGGGGCCCCGATGACAAGATTCTTTCCCAATTAGGTAAGTTTTTACCTTTATCTCAAAAAAAGATTGATGTAGTAATTTTAACCCATCCTCACGCCGATCATTTGGATGGTTTGGTGGAAGTTCTGCGACGCTACGAAGTGGGGGAGGTTTATTATTCAGGTTTTTTACATACCACTGGATCATTTTTGGAATGGTTTAAAATGATCAATGATAAAAATATTCAGCTGGTAATTGTTAAAGAAAAAAAAGAAATAAAAATTGGTGAAGTGGGATTGGAATTTTTATATCCGAATCATGATTTTTCAGGTCTTTCCTTAAAGGAGGCTCCAAAAAATAATTTAAATAATACTTCAGTTGTCTTTAGATTAAATTATAAACAAACTCAATTTTTGTTTGTGGGCGATGCGGAAATACCGGTGGAACAGGAATTAGTGGGTGGACAAGTAGATTTATCAGCCACTGTTTTAAAGGTTGGACATCATGGCAGTAATTCTTCTACTAGTGAGGATTTTTTAAAGCTAGTGTCTCCTCAGTACGCCATAATTAGCGTGGGGGCTGGCAATGATTTTGGTCACCCACATTTACGTACCCTGCGTCGGTTGGAACGCCACGGAATAAAGTTTTTAAGAACCGATGAAGATGGAAATATAGAAATTATTAGCGATGGAGAAAAAGTGAAAATAAAAAACCCGCAGAGCAAAGCGCGTTAAGGCTTTGATGCGGGTAGAATTTATCTGGGGAAAAAATCCCCAAATTTGTTACGTTGGTAGTGCCGGCTGGATTTTTTCCAAATGATACCAGAAACAACAAAAATAGTTAAAGGAATGATTATATCCATTGTTGCTACTCCATAGAGTCGGGAAGTCTTTTTTAGCATTTTTTAGTCATTTTGTCAAGATTGTGATAAAATAAAACTAAATTTATGTTTAAACGCTGGAGTTTTTTATTGATAGTTTGTCTTTTATTATCTCGATCTGTTAGAGCCGAAATTTTAGACTCTGATAATGATGGTTTGACTGATCAAGAAGAAATTAATTTATATCATACTGACCCGCAATTAGCAGATACTGATGGCGACGGTTTTTTAGATGGTCAAGAAATTAATTGTGAATATTCCCCGCTGCAAATATCTAAAAAGTTAAAAGAAACAGATACCGATTCTGATGGTTTGAATGATTGGCAAGAAATAATTTTAGGTACTGATTTAGGCAAGATTGATTCCGATGACGATGGTTACTTTGATGGTTTGGAAGTAAAAAATGGTTTTGATCCCTTGCAAACTGGACCTCGTAAGCTAGATAAAAAAATCGAGATTAATCTTAAAACTCAACAGCTCGCTTATTTTTTTGGTGATAAAAAAATGGATGAATTTTTAATTTCTTCCGGTGTTGCCAGCCTGCCAACGCCTAAGGGTAATTTTAAAATTTTACAAAAAAAACCAATTGTTAATTACCGTGGTCCAGGTTATTATTTACCAGGGACTAAATGGAATTTACTTTTTTCTTCTAAAGGATATTTTATTCATGGAGCCTATTGGCATGATAAATTTGGTCAGCCAATGAGTCATGGTTGCGTGAATGTTTCTTATAAAGACATGGAAAGGTTGTATGAATTTGCTCAAGTTGGAACTAAAGTAGTCATTAAATAATTTATGAAAGTTTTTTCTGTTTCCGAATATCTTCAATTTTTAAATGACACATTAATTGCACTCGATCCTTACCATACTATTGTGATTGAAGGCGAAGTGGCGGATTATAAAGTGTCTCAACAAAAATGGATTTGGTTTGATTTAAAAGATGAAACTGGCTTAGTTTCTTGTTTTGCAACAGTGTGGAATATTAAACAACCAGTGGTTGATGGAATGAAGGTGAGGATTACTGGTTACCCCAAGGTTTATGCTAAATCCGGTAAAATGTCTTTTACGGTTAACACCTTAGAATTAGTTGGCGAGGGCGCTTTAAAAAAAGCTTACGAGCTACTCAAAAAAAAGTTAGAAACGGAAGGCTTGTTTGACCAAATGCGAAAAAGATCACTACCTAAATTTCCAGCTAAGATAGCTCTGGTCACTTCGCCAGAAGCAGCAGCCTATTCTGACTTTATTCGTATTTTAAATAATCGTTGGGGCGGGGTAGAAATTGATTTGTTACCTGTGGCCGTACAAGGTCAGGGCGCAGTAAAAGAAATAACTAATGCCTTTCGATGGTTAAATGATCATTCCGTGGATTATGATATTTGTGTTTTAACTAGAGGTGGAGGTTCTTTGGAAGATTTAATTGCTTTTAATAGTGAAGATGTAGCGAGAGCGGTTTATGGTTGTCGTGTGCCGGTGGTCTGCGGGATCGGTCATGAACGGGATGAATGTTTAGCAGAATATGTGGCTGATGTTCGCGCTTCTACTCCTTCTAATGCTGCCGAATTAATCACTCCGAGCCGAGGAGAAATTATAACAGAATTAGATTTTACCACCGAACAAATGATTAGTACTTTAAATTATCAAGTTAAAAATTTAAATTATCAAGTGAATCAAATTTTTTCTAAAATAGAACATCATGCTCGAGAGCCGTTAATTAGGTGCCACGATTTATTCGTAAAATTAAATCATAATTTTGATCATTATTTTTTTCATCTTAAAAGCTACGGAGAAAAAATTAATAGTTGGCAAAAACTGTTACTTAATTTAGATCCTAAAAATCTTTTGAAAAGAGGTTATAGTATTGTTCGGAGTAAAAAAGGAATTGTTCGTCGGATTACGGAAGTGGCGAAAGGAGAAGAAATTATGGTAGAATTAAGTCAAGGTAGCTTATCGGCTAAAATTAGTGAATTAAATAAATAAAATATGTCAGCTAAAACAACTAGTAAAACCAATTTTTCCAAAGTTTATGGTGAGTTGCAAAAAATTGTAGAGTGGTTTGAAAAAGGCGATGTGGATTTAGAAGAAGGGGTAAAAAAATTTGAAGAGGGGATTAAATTAGTTCAGGATTTAAAAAAATATTTAGCCAATGTAGAAAATAAAGTGAAACAGATTAAAATTAAATTTGAAGAAGGAGAGATTCCCAATAGAGACGAACAAAATAAGGATGAGGATGATAATACTTTATTTTAATTTTTTATGATTTAAAAAATATGAAAAATTATTCTCGTAAAAAATCTACTCCAAGCAAAGTTGCTTTTACTAGCTCTAGTCAAGTTAGGGTAGTTGGTCAGGCAAAAATAAAAAATATTAAGGCCACTTGTTGTCGATCTGGATTAAAAGGCAAGTGTGCTTGTTAAAATTTATTTATGTTTATACCAGTCATTTTAGGGACGGCCCGCGAAGGGCGTCAATCTGAAAAAGCAGCTAAGTTTGTTTTAGAGGAGGTTCTAAAATATGGTTTGGAAAGTGAATTATTAGATGTTAGAGATTATCTCTTTGGTTTAACTGATAGTACTAAACAAACAGATTCAGCTAAAAAATTTGCCCAAAAATTAACTACTGCGGCGGGTTTAATTATTGTAGCACCAGAATATAATCACGGTTATCCCGGAGAATTAAAACTAATGTTAGATTCTTTATATCAGGAATATGCTGGCAAACTTTTAGGTATTTGCGGGGTTTCAGCAGGAGGGTTAGGTGGTTCTAGAATGGTGGAGCAGTTAAGGCAGGTGGCCATAGAATTTCGTCTAATTCCAATTCGGGAAGCAGTTTATTTTTCAGGAATTCAAAATCTTTTTGAAGGCGATAAAATTAAGGACCCGTCTTTAAGTGGTCGAATCAAAACCATGCTTGATGAATTAGTTAGTTATGCTAAAAAATTAAACACTTGACAAGTTTGCTTTAATTGTTTATACTGTTTTTAACCATAGATAGCAGGCAGCTTTAAAGCTTTAATTTCCTGCTGAGGTTAGCTAATTTGCCTTGATTTTTAGGTAATTATTAGGTCGAAGCCAACCGTTTTGTCTGTGGTCAAACACAGATTTTTTATTTATCTGGACTGGTAAAAACAGTGAGATAAATATGAATTTATTCTTATGCCTAAAAGCAAAAATCAAAAAAAATTGGTAGTTGAAACCTTGGTTGACGTTTTAAAAGAATCTAAAATGGTTGTTTTAACTGATTTCAAAGGTTTAAAAGTTAAAGAAATTACCAATTTAAGACGCGAATTATCCAAAAACAACGCGGATTGCGCTGTAGTTAAAAAAACCTTAATGAACTTGGCTTTTAAAGAAGCTGGCATCAATTTTGATGTCAAGTCTTTGCCTGGTAACATTATTGGTTTAAATTTTGACTTTGGAGAAAATTTGGATACGGTGAAGATTATCACTAAATTCGCGAAAACCAATGACAAGATGGCCCTCTTGGGAGGTGTTTGGCAAAATGCTTTTATTTCGGTTAACGATGTGAAAGTTTTGGCCACCTTACCTAGTCGTGAAGAACTCTTGTCTAAAGTGGTTGGTTCTATTCAAGCTCCTATTTCCGGCTTTGTTAATATTTTGGCTGGTAATTTGCGTGGGCTTGTTCAAGTTATTAATGCTTATAAAGATAAAAAAGCAACAGCTTAATTTAATACAAATATGAGTGAAGAAAAAAATGTGATTGTTCCTGAGAAATTCAAAGCTCTCGTTGAACAAATCGAAAAATTGTCAGTTTTAGACTTAGCCGAATTGGTTAAAGTCTTAGAAGAAAAATTTGGTGTTTCCGCTGCCGCCCCAGTTATGGCCATGGCTGCTGGAGCCGCTGCCGCCCCTGCTGCAGAAGAGAAAACTTCTTTCGATGTAGAATTGACTGAAGCCGGTGCCAACAAAATCAACGTGATTAAAGTTGTGCGCGAAATTACTGGTTTAGGTTTAGCCGACGCCAAAGCTTTAGTTGATGGCGCTCCTAAGATGGTTAAAGAAGGTGCTGACAAAGCCACTGCTGAATCCATTAAAAAGAAAATTGAAGAAGCTGGTGGTAAAGTTGTCTTAAAATAAGATCGTTTAAAAAACTCCTGCTAAGTTTTGCAGGAGTTTTTTGTATCTTTTAATATTTAACACTTAAAATATTCAGGTTGTTTAACAGATAAATTTTCCCCTCTTTTTCATCAGCAACCAAATCGTTTAAGTCGGTCCATTCCGAAGAGGTGAGTTGAGAAATTAATTTGTTATTTTTTTTGTTCCAAATTATGACCCGTTGTTTTTCTCTGTCTAAAACAAATAATAAATCAGAACCATTTTTAGTATAAATATTTTTTATAGAAGTTAAGACGGGGTCAAGAAAATTAATATCAAAAGAAATTAGATTACCCGATTCCAGTTTATAGATTTGTCCATTTTTTCTAGCCACATAAATATTACCATCAATTACCATAGAGACAGCATCGGAAAAATTTATTTCTGAATTAGGATTTATCCAATTTTCTCCCTTGCCAAAACCAGTAGTAGAAGGAAAATGTTTAAAAATCTGGTTGTTCTTGCTATCAAGAGAATATAGTTTGGAATTATAGGTAGCGACTAAAGAAATTTGTCGATCCTTGTTTGGCCAACTAGCATCTTTAAGAGTAAAAGTTTGCGTTTCTGGGTCAAATTGAGTTAAGGAATCATCATTGTAAATAATTAAAATCGTTTCATCTTTTTGCAGGGAAACATTTTTCCAAGAAGTAATTTGCTCATTTTTGATCTCAATATTTTTTTTAGAGATCCTATTGTATAAGTTGATCGTTGAAGACTTAGGAGTTAAAAAAACAAAATACGATACTGTTTTTATTAAGGATTCTGGTTTATTGGTTAGACCTAGTTTAGACAAATCAAGTTCTAAAGTTGACGAAACTTGTTGAATTTTTTGTATTTTATAAATCAAAGGTTGAAGAGAATCAGTGAGCTCTTCTTTACTCTTTTTTTGATTTTCAGAATTGACTGGCAGTCTATCTAAAGAAACTTTAATTTCCTTAATTAGTTGTCCCGCCTTATCCTCATTTTTATAAATTAAATAAGATTCGGCCTCACCAATTTGATTTTTAATTTGTTCTAATGTCTGGTTGTAGGCAGTAGAAGAATGATTGGTTTTTAAATTAGAAAAAATTAATAATAAACTAATGATTAAAAAAACTAGAGAGACAAAAGTTAGGGAAAATAAGATACGTTTTTTAAGACTTAAAGATAAAAATTTAATTTTTATGGCAATAATTTGTTTTTTGATAAACAAACCAATTTGAGAAGGAAGTCTCTGGCAGTAGGTCAAAACTTTATGTGGCGAACGAATATCTAAATAGATAATTTTTTTAAAAATATTTTTTAAAAAAATAAGTGTTCCATAAATTATTTTCCCCAGTGTTAACAATATTTTTTGCCAGGCAGCAGAAATTTTTCCCGGCCAACCATTAAGACGATGGTATATTTTGTTTATTTTTTGGAGAGTTTTCTTTTCTTCTTCAGTAGCAACAGTATTTTTATTTTTTTTGTTTTGTAAATATTTTTTAATACTTTGTAATACGGCTGGAGACATAATTTGGTCAGTTTCTTTTTGTTGCCGCAAAAGACGCCCAATTGACTCATTAGGTGTTAGTTTGAAAGTAGATTTAGGTAGGTTAGTGTTCTTATCTTCAGCCCAGGAAATAATTATACCGCCAAAAGAAACTTTATTTTCTATTTGGCTGAGTAAATCCTCAAGTCGAGCTCCGATCTCATCGGTTTTATTGCTAGTTATGATTTTTTGCAATCTATCAATAGTCAAATAGTTTAAGACTGTGGGAGTGGAAAAAATAACAAAATTATTTTGGTGAATCGATCCAGAAATCAAATTAGCAAAGAAAATATTAGTCTCGGTATTTTCCGTGGAATAGTTTTTTAATAAATCAGTATTTTTGTAACCCTCTTGATCCCGATAGAAAATGTGGGCATTATTTTTTCCTCCAGCAGCAAACTGCAATTGTTCATTGCGCAAGCCGCCAAAAATTAAACTCAATTGAATTAACTCACTAGGTTCAAAATTTTCTTTTAATTCCCTATTGGCCCATTCCAGAGAATTTTCAAAAGCAATAATTGGGTTTTCTTTTTCCAGTTCCTGATATTTTTTGGCTAATTGATTGATAAAAATCTGAATTTGATTTTTAAATTCAAAATTAGAAGATGGTATTTCTGCCAGAATAAAGATTCTTTCTTTATTAATTCCACCATGAATAGCCGGTCCTAAAAAAATAACAATTTGCGACCTATCTTTACTAGGCGGTTGAACTAAAAAAGTATTTAATTCCGGTCTGTCCATCATATAAGACTGATTGAAGTAGAAAATTTTTTTGTCTTGAAATTTATAGCTGTTTGTATTATACTAAATTTAAATTTAAGGCACAAGAATTAGCCTTTAACTTTAATTACATGCTTGAACACCTTTTTGGTTCAAAAACTCGTTTAAAATTATTAAAATTATTTTTAAGCAATCCCGACAAGATTTTTTTTGTTAGAGAAATTTCTCGTAAATTAGAGGTACCGATTAATGCTGTTAGGCGAGAAATAGACCATTTGACAGCTGCTGAAATCATCGCGGTTAAAGAAAATAAATTAGAAGGAAAAGATAGGGGAGCTGGAGCTGATAAGAAAAAATTTTTCTCTCTTAATTCTCGAGGCGCTTTAGTAAAAGAATTAGAAAGCTTGTTGCTTAAGGATAAATTTTCTCGTGAACAAAATTTTATTGCTTCTTTAAAAGAATGGCCGGGAATAGAATTTTTGCTTTTAAGTGGTCGGTTTGTTGGTGATAGAAACTCCTTAGTTGATATTTTATTAGTTGGTTCCTTGTCTTCTAAAGGAATAGAACAGGTGATAAAAAAATTTGAAAAAGAGATAGGCGAGGAAGTTCGTTATACTTTAATGAAAACCAAGGAATTCCTTTATCGACGCGATGTCGCTGATAAATTTTTATCTGATTTGCTTGACAAAAAAAATTTATTGCTTATTGATAAAATAAAAGTCAATAAAAATATTTTTTAATTATGTCACGGATCATTTTAACAGACTTGACAGAAGTTGGGATTTTGACTTTCTTTTTTTTAGAAAACGCTAAAGTATGTAAAAAAATACGATATACTGGGAAACACCCTAATTTTTTATTGTCTTTAAAAAAATTCTTGGCTGCCAATAATTTGCGATTAAATAATCTTACCGCCCTAGTTCTTTTAGAAGGTAGAGGAAGTTTTTCCGGTGTGCGTCAGGCTGTGGCTAATTTAAATATTATTCATTTATTTAAAAAAATAGATATTTTTGGGTTGGATGTTAGAAAATTTTCCTCCTGGGAAGAAATTTTATTGGCCGTACAAAGAGAATCAACTAAAAAACACAACTGGCTCAAACCAATTTATAGTGGGGAACCCAATATTACTTATCCTCAAAATAAAAAAAATTAGGCTATGTCGGATTATCTTAAATATAGGTTTTTAGAAATATTACCAGGAGCATTAATTTGGCTAACCCTTGTTTTGTCTGTGGTTTTGTCTTTTATAAAACCGCTTTGGCTAATTTATTTTATTATTGTTTTTGATGTTTATTGGTTTTTAAGAGTGACTTATTTTATTTTTTATCTTTTTGTTTCCAGTTTTCGTTTGAAAAGAACCTTAAAAACTCAATGGTTAACCAAATTGAAGCAAGAGGTTCCTAATTGGGAACGTCTGAATCATTTAATTTTTCTACCAACGTATAAAGAATCAGTGGAAATAATCGATGCCACAATGAAAAGTTTAACAGAAGTTAATTATCCCACTGATAAATTCATTGTGGTTTTGTGCGGTGAAGAAAGAGACCAAGAAAATTTTGAAAAAACCTCCTCTTTAATTAAGGAAAAATATTCCAAATTTTTTAAACATCTTATTGTTACCTTACACCCTAGAGATTTAACTGGAGAAATTCCCGGTAAGGGTTCCAATTTAAATTATACTGGTCACTTGGTCAAAGAAATGATTGATAATTGGCGAATATCCTATGAAGATATTATTGTTTCTGCTTTTGATATTGATACCCGAGTCCACGCTAGCTATTTTGCTTATTTATCTTTTTTATATTCCACTACTAAAAATCCGTTGCGAGCTTCTTATCAGCCAGTGGCTTTATATAACAACAACATTTGGGAATCAAACCCTATTTTAAGAATTAGCGCTTTGAGTACTACTTTTTGGATTATGACCGAATTAGAAAGGCCAGACCGGTTGTTTACCTTTTCTTCCCATAGCATGTCTTTCAAAGCTTTAGTGGATGTAGGTTTTTGGCAAAAAAATATAGTGACGGAAGATTCCAGAATTTTTTTGCAATGTTTTTTACGCTACGGCGGAGATTATCGGGTGGAGCCGATGTATCTACCGGTTTCTATGTATACAGCCAAAGGTGAAACTTTTTGGGATTCTTTAAAAAATTTGTATAAGCAGCAACGACGCTGGGCTTGGGGGGTGGAGCACGTGCCTTTTATGGTGTGGCATTTTCGTAGACACAAACATATTCCTTGGAGAAAAAAAATAAAGTATCTTTTTAATCAGGGAGAAGGTGTTTACTCTTGGGCCATTGCTCCTTTGCTAATTTTTATTTTAGGTCGTTTGCCTTTGTATTTGGCGCCGGAAAAAGTTCGGAGTATGGCTATTTATCAGAACACTCCCTTTACTCTAGAAAATTTAATGAATTTATCAATGATTGGTATGCTGGCTTCTGCTGTTTTTAGTTTAACTTTGTTACCCGACCCATCGACGGCTGGAAAAAAAGGTTTTTGGGATTATTTGGGTATGGTTTTACAATGGATATTGCTTCCAGTGAGTTTTATTTTATTTGGCTCCGTGCCATCAATTGATGCTCAAACTCGTTTAATGTTGGGTAAATATCTTGGTTTTTATGTAGCCAAGAAAAAATAAAAAAAATTATGTTGGAAAAAAAATCAACATTTCAATTTCCTGTGAACCATCCCAAAAAGAAAAAGCATGTTATTGATTGGCTAATTTTTATTTTATTAACTTGCTTTTTAATTGGTGGCTTTTTGTTTAAAATTTATAAAAATGATTTGATGGGAGGTAGTCAAATTAATTCTGCTCCTTTTTCCAACTTTAAAACAGTTCAAGAAACAGTTTCTTTAATACCCGATTTTTTAGGTTTTAATCGTTCCCAAACTTATTTAGTTCTTTTTTTGAATAATACAGAAATCAGGCCCGGAGGTGGTTTTATTGGTAGTTATGCCGTTTTGCGGATTAACAAAGGCAAGATAGAAATTTTAGAAACTAATGGTTCAGAAAATTTAGATTGGTCAGCGCCTAAAGATTTTAAAATTAAACCACCCTACCCAATCAGCACTTATATGAAACAGGCTTATTGGTATTTTCGTGATTCTAATTGGTCGCCGGATTTTTCCGTGTCAGCTAAAAACGCTCTTTGGTTTTATCGTTTTGAAGGGGGGGGCGAGGGCAGTAAGATTGATGGGGTAATTGGCATTACACCAACTGTTGTGGAAAAAATGATGGCAATTAGTGGACCCTTAACCATTAACGGAAAGGAATTTACTTCGGATAATTTTACCGAGGATTTAGAATATCATGTAGAGTATGGTTATAAAGAAATTGGTCAAGCAGTAGAAGATAGAAAAAGTATTATCGGAGATCTTAGCCGGGCTTTAATGAGTAAATTGTCGTCCTTACCTCCTTGGCGTTGGGGCGAAATTTGGGCGGGAATTTCCGATTTGTTAGAAGAAAAACAAATAATGATTTTTAGTAATAATAATAGTTTGCAAAATATTTTGGAAAAAAAAGATTGGGCCGGCATTATTAAAAAAACTGACAGTGATTATCTTTTGGTAACTGATAGCAATTTGGCTAGTTTAAAGACTGATTTAGCGGTTAAAAGAAAAATTACTTACACACTTAAACCTTCCGGAGATAACTATCTAGCTCAGGTTAGGATTGAGTATGATCATAGAGGTAAATTTGATTGGCGTACTACTCGTTATCGGACTTATACAAAAATTTATGTTCCCCAAGGTTCAACTTTAATTAAAGCCGAAGGTTTTATTAATGAAGAAAAAAAATCTGTCGCTCCCGATGTCGGTTCCGAGTTGGACAAAATTTTCTTTGGTGGTTTTATGTCTATCGAACCGCAAACTAAAAAAACTTTAACAGTAGAGTATTTATTGCCCGAACGCATTAGTAATCAAATCAAAAATAATCTGTACACATTATTTGTTCAAAAACAATTGGGAACCCTCAATAATTCATTGACAGTAGATTTAAATTTTGATAAGACAGAGGGAGAAAAGCATTTTTTTCAAGAGACAGATTTAAGCGTGAATCGAGAATTTGAATTTAAATAGAGTATGTTTTTAAAGAAATTAGCTATCGATTTGGGTACAACTAGCATTTTGGTCTATGTACCAGGGCGGGGCGTGGTGGTTCACGAACCCTCAGTTGTGGCTGTTTCAAAAACTGACAATAAAATTTTAGCCGTAGGTATAGAAGCTTATGATATGTTGGGACGAACCCCCGATACGATTGTGGCCAGTCGTCCTTTAAAAGATGGGGTGATTGCTGATTATAAATCTACTGAGGCGATGTTAAAATATTTTATTAATAAAGCTTTAGGTGGGGTTCATTTGTTTCGACCAGAAGTAATGGTCTCTGTTCCCGGAGGTATTACTTCAACCGAAAGAAGGGCTGTTATTGATGCTACTATCGCTGCGGGGGCTCGGGCGGCTTATATTATTAAAGAACCTATCGTGGCGGCTATTGGAGCTGATATTCCTATTGGGAGCGCTTCCGGTCATTTAATTGTAGATATTGGGGGTGGCACTGCGGAAATGGCTATTTTGTCTTTAGGTGGAATTGTTTGTAGTCGTTCCGTGAGAATTGGTGGTAATAAGTTAGACCGTTCAATCCAAGATTTTGTGCGTCGTAAATATAATTTGGCAATTGGAGAAAGAACTGCTGAAGAAGCAAAGGTGGAAATTGGTTCCGCTACTTATTTAGAAAAAAAACTGTTTATGGAAGTTAAAGGACGAGATGTTGTTTCTGGGTTACCCAAAACCATTACTTTAACTTCTGATGATATTACCGAAGCAGTTCAAGATGATTTAAGCGGTCTAATTGCCGCGCTCAAAGAAGTGTTGTATGACACACCCCCAGAATTATCCGCTGATGTGATGAATAAGGGTATGGTTTTGTCGGGTGGTTCTTCTCAGTTGCGAAATATTGACATCATGTTCTCTAAATCTATCGGGGTTGCAGCTTTTGTGGCTGACGATCCAGTTTTTTGTGTGGTTAAAGGAGCTGGTATTGCTTTAGAAAATTTAGAGTCGTATAAAAGATCAATTCTAGCCACTCGTTAAATTGTTTATCAAAAAAGCCCTCTTTTGCAAAGAGGGCTTTTGATTTGTCAGTTAAAGTTTGTTAAGATTTAATCAAATGTTATGTATTTTTTAATTGATGCTTCTCGGGCTAATAATGAAAAAAAAACAGGGGTAGAGTGGTACGCCTATTTTGTGATACAAGAATTGAAAAAAATTATTCCCTCAGATTGGCAAGTCGTGCTTTATACTAGAGAGAAATTAAAAGGCGAGTTGGGGGTTCTGCCGTCAAATTGGCAAGAAAAAATTTTGGCTTGGCCGCCAAAAAGATTGTGGACTCAGCTGCGATTATCTTATGAAATTTATTATTTTAAAAAACAACATTTAGAAGAAGAAATTATTTTGTTTGTTCCTGCTCATGTTTTACCTTTAGTATGTCCAGCCAAAACTTTAATTACAATTCATGATTTGGGCGGAGTGAGGTTTGCTAAGGGCTATTCTTTTTTCGAAAGATTCTATACTTATTTTGCTACATGGTTTGCTTTAAAAAAGGGGCAGGTGATAGTGCCATCACAATTTGTTTTTCAAGAGTTATCTTATTTTTTTAAAGAAAATTCTCACAAGATTAAAGTTGTTTATAATGCTTTTGACAAACAATCTTTTCAATTGTCTCAAAAAAATCAATCTGCATCAGTCATTAAAAAATACGGTTTGACCGGTAATTATTTTTTTAGCATCGGTCGCTTAGAAGAAAAAAAGAATACCGTTGGTATAATTCAAGCTTTTAATTTTTTTCGTCAAAAATCGACTCAATCTTGGCAATTAGTTTTGCTAGGTAAGCCCGGTTTTGGTTTTGAAAAAGTAACTCAAGAAATTGCCAATTCTCCTTTTGCTGGCGACATTATTATTCCCGGTTGGGTAGAGCAGGGCGATGTTCCATTTTTGATGGCAGGAGCTCAAGCTTTGCTTTTACCTAGTTTTTATGAAGGCTTTGGAATACCAATTTTAGAAGCTTTTGCTATGGGTGTGCCAGTAATAACCTCCAATTTAACTTCTATGCCGGAAGTATCTGGCGGTGCCGCTTTATTAGTTAATCCATATAAACCTCAGGAAATTAGTAAAGCCATGTACTTAATTTCTACCCAAGAAAATTTAGTTAAGGCTTTAGTGGAAAAGGGTTTAAACCGAGCTCAAGAATTTGATTGGCGCAAAACAGCCCAGGATATTTTTAAGGTTGCCGAGAGTCTTTAAAAATGATATAGTTGAAAGAAGAAATTTTAAGCTAAAATAAGCCGGTAGAAATTATGATGGTGGGACACGAAAATCAAATGTCTTTTTTGCGTTCTTGTGTTGATAAGGGAACTCTCTCACACGCTTATTTAATGGTTGGACCAAAAGGAACTGGCAAACATCAAGCTGTAGAAGAATTACTCAGTTTGGTTTTAAAAAAACCATGGAATTGGAGGAAGATATCTGAAACAGGAATTTTGGTGTTAGAAAGAAGTCGGGATAGTAAAACTGATCGATTACATAAAGAAATTTCAATTGAAGAGGTTGGTCGAGTCGGTGATTATTTAAATCACAGTAGTTTTATTGAGGGGCAACAAATTGTAGTCATAAAAGATGCGGAATTTTTAAGTAAATCCGCTGCCAATGCTTTATTAAAAACATTGGAAGAACCAAAAATCAAAAAGGCTTTAATTATTTTATTGGCCACAGATGAAAATAAAATTTTGTCAACCATTAGATCGCGCTGCCAGATAATTAGATTTTTTTCCGTAGCAACTAAAAAAATTTATGACGATTTGGTGGTTAAGGGAGCGAATAAAGAATTAGCCGAAGAAATCTCTCGCATAGCAGCTAACCAACCAGAACGAGCAAATGATTTATTTGCCAATAGCGCGGAATATAATTTTTATAAAAATGAGTCAAGTCGATTTTTGTCAACTTTTGAAGGGTCTTTACAAGAACGCTGGCAAAAAATTGAACCCTTGTTTAAAGATCGGGATGATCATACAGCAGCTCGAGAAAATTTGATTGTAATTTTAGAAATTTGGCTAAGTTTTTGGCGTGATTCCTTAATGGTTAGAGTTGGTGGGCTGGAGAAAATGATTAAAAATGTTAGTTATTCAGAACAAATTAAAACTATTTTTTTAAGGTATAGTTTAGAAAAAATAAAAGAAATGATTGAGGAAATAAACCGAGCTGTTGTTTTGTTGAGGCAAAATGTCCATCCGCGTTTAATTTTAGAAAATTTAATTCTTATTTATTATTAATTGATTTATGCGCAGATTTATTTTTTTCTTTTTTATTACAGCTGCGTGCTTAGTTTTGGGTGGCGCCGGTTGTATCCAAGTTGGTGGCAGTGGTAATCAAAATGTTGTTGACGGTGGTATTTTTAAAAGCGTTGATAAAAGCGTGACTTGGGGTCAGGCGACTCAAATTTTTTCTGTCGGTGGGGAAAAGAAGGATTTTTCCAAAGAAGCGGTTACCGGGTTAGTGTTTGATCCTAGTGATCACAACGCTCTCTATTTAACTGGATTGAACACTGGTTTGCTGTTTAGTTATAATGCTGGCTCTGGTTGGCAAAGACCGGAACAAATTAAGGCCGGAACGGTTAGTGGTGTGGCAGTTGATTATAAAAATAAGTGCTTAATTTATATCACCCTTGGTAAGTTGATTTTAAAAACAGAAGATTGTGGTCGAATTTTTACCCCGGTTTATCAAGAAGGTAGAACTGAAGCAAGTTTAGGACAAATTGTAACTGATCCTTTTTCTAGCTCTGTTTTATATGCTGGAAATAGCGTTGGTGATTTCCTCAAAAGTAGTGATGGAGGAAAGACTTGGATAGTAATCAAACGTTTTGAAAACCCTTTGGCTAAGATTATTATCAATCCAACTAATAGCAAAATTATTTACGTAGCTACTCAGGAAAGAGGCTTGTATCGTAGTGGTGATGCCGGAATTTCTTGGACTGATATGAATGAGGGTTTAAAAAAGTATGGCGGAGCTTATGTTTATCAAGATTTAGTTTTAATTGATGCCAAATCTGAAAGTTTTCTTTTAGCTTCACAATACGGCTTAATTAAAACTGGAGATGGTGGAGTAACTTGGGAGGCTTTAAATTTATTAACCCCGCCTAATGGAGCGGAAATTAAGGTAGTAACTGTCAACCCTAAAAATTCTAAGGAAATTTTTTATGCCACGGCCAGTACTTTTTACAAATCTGTTGATGGTGGTGTTCAGTGGCAAACTCAAAAGTTGCCTAGCACTCGTCCGCCAACTTTTTTAATCATTGACCCCATTGATCCTAAAATAATGTATTTTGGTTTTGGCCAAAGTATTAAAAAATAAAATTTATGTTTAATCTAGAAAATTATTCTCCCGATTTTAAAAAAAATACCGAACACTTAAAAGAAGAATTGAGCCATCTGCGCACTGGCCGGGCCAATGCCGCAATCTTAGATTCGGTTTTGATTGAGGCTTACGGAAGCAAAATGAATTTACGGGGTGTAGCTTCAATTACTGTTCCAGATCCCAAAACTATTACGATTGAACCTTGGGACAAAACCGTTTTGAAAGACATTGAAAAGGCAATTATTGCTTCAAATATTGGTTTAAATCCGGTTAATGACGGCAAGGTAATTAGATTGGTCATGCCTCCCATGACGGAAGAATTTCGTCGAGAATTGCTTAAAGTAGTTAATCAAAAATTAGAAGCTTCTAGAATTGCCTTACGCCAATTGCGTGATTCTATAAGAGAAGGAATTGCTAAGGAAGAAAAAGCTAAATCCATTAACGAAGACCAAAGATTTTCTTTTCAAGAAAAGTTAGATAAGATGGTTCAAGAACAAAATAATTTATTAAAACAAATCGCAGAAGAAAAAGAAAAAGAAATAATGACGATTTAATTGAAACATATGGCAGAATTATCAAAAATGGACAAACTGATTTCTTTGTGCAAGCGTCGAGGGTTTATTTTCCCATCCTCGGAAATTTACGGTGGTTTTTCCGCAATTTATGATTTTGGCCCTTTAGGAGTGGAACTGATTAATAATATTAAACGAGCTTGGTGGCGCATGTTTGTCCGAGAAAGAGGGGATATGGTTGGTTTAGATTCCTCAATTTTAATGAATCCTAAAATTTGGGAAGCTTCAGGTCATGTGCAAAATTTTTCTGATCCCTT
>Ga0116178_10000793_pt1 | contig 27432 bp, 17 predicted proteins | sample AD_STIC12_MetaG_FD_89880 | JGI IMG/M metagenome (GOLD analysis project Ga0116178, IMG submission 89880) | Active sludge microbial communities of municipal wastewater-treating anaerobic digesters from USA - AD_STIC12_MetaG | ecosystem: Engineered > Bioreactor > Anaerobic > Digestate | place: USA... | reverse complement strand
GAAGGCCATGATTGCCTCAGCTTCAAAAGATTTCCCGGGGCCGGCGGAAGTTTTGTTCAGAGGCAGTCAGATTCTTCAGGAGCTCAAAAAAAGAGACTGGCGACGCATGATGACCGCCCAGTGCCTCGACTTCGACTGCCAGACCGGCAGTTTTGTAATCGCCAATGCCGGCCACTGTTACCCGGCGATAATCGGCCCGCATGGTGAAACAGCAGAACTTCTGGAACTAAAAGGGTTTCCGCTCGGCAGTTCTGCAAAAAACCGGTCAGAAGAAAAAACAGCAACCCTGAAACCCGGCGAAACAATGATTCTTTATACAGATGGCATCATCGAAGCCACCAGCAGATCTGGTGAGATGTTTGGCTATCCAAGATTTCTACAATTGCTGAAAAACTCCTGGAATGAAGATCTCGAAAGCTACTGGCAGTCTATTCATGCCGGTTACCGCGCCTGGGCCGAGAACCAGGATGACGATCTGACCTTTCTGATGCTGCGGCGGGAGGAAAAATGCCATGATTGACGGCAGATTTTCGGCCTGGCTGAGACTTATGGCTGCGACAGTTATTCTGCCGCTGGTCATCTTCTGGGCCGGTGGGGCTTATCTTGCTTCACTTGCCCGCGATCTGCGCTTCAAAAATTTCGAGATAGAGGCTGATGAAACCCTGACGACCATGCGCACGCTGGCCGAAACCGAAAAATATCTGTGCTCCAGCCTGAACAGCCTTTTTAACCGCCAGAATGGTCCAGCCGAAATGGCAAAGGCGATTGAAGATTATGCACGACAGCACCGCCTCAAAATGCGCCACCTTGTCTGGAATGCCGACGGGGATATTGTGCAGGCCGGGTTTCCATACGAAAAACAACCGGGCAACTGGAAATCTGCCTATCTTGAATTAAGAAAGATTATCAACGAAGACTACATGCGCAATGAAAACGATATTCCAGGCGAAATCATGGCAAATATGCGCACGGTTTTCGGACCGCACTTTTTTCCCTTTTATTCGCGACACTGCTATGCCGGCCGCGAATTAAGACTTATCAGACCGGATTCAACGCAAAAATACCCGCTGACATGGCTTAGAACCGGCCCCAATTTTGGCCTGGCAGTTTTTTTTGAATATGATGTGCTGAACAGCCTGCCAGGCCTCAGGCTCTGGCTTGATAACCATCGTGGCAACGTCAGTGTGGGGCTGCTTTCAGATGCTGAAGTTTTCTGCCATAACCCACTGGTCGCAAACGAACTCAGTCAGCGAAAAACTGAGTTCAGACACAGTTACACCAACAGACAGATTTTGCCTGGGCACTACATTTTTACCAGATTCATCGACTCAGAACTGACTGGTTTCTGTACCATCGGCAGAAATGCCATCGATCAGCTCGCAACCGACACCTTGACACGCACGGTAATGCTGCTGCTGCATTTCTTCCTCGGCTTTTACGCCATTCTCAGCTACAGAGTGACCGTTCTTCAAACCCGAATATCTCTGAAGATCCGCAGTCAGCTGCTGCTGCTTTTTGCAGTAGCCAGCATTCTGCCAGGCTTTCTACTTTTCGTTTCGGGCAGTGATTATCTGCAACAACTGAGGGTTGGCCTGCTGAATCGAGCTTTTAACCGCAGCCTGACCAGACTGCAGGATGTCGACGAGCTTTTCAACCACGAATTCACTGTGCAGAAGGGGCGCATCGGTTCTGCCCTGGCAAGGCTGCAAAAATCATTGAAACAGAACCACATCGACCGCAATACCATTTACAGCTTTCTCGGCCAACAGCAGCCCGGGCCCGACATGTTTCTACTGACAGCAAGCAATACGGGCATAATAGTCAGCGAAGTCGGCCTTATGCTTAACAGCAGCATCAAAGAGGTATTCAACCCGCGTCTGGCAGGCGACAGCACCAAAGTCAACGTCATGAAAGCCATATTCAAGCTGTCGGTCTATATAATGTCCGTCATCAACAAGACTCCGATTTCCGATAAAACCGCCACCGAGGTGGAGTTCATAGCTGATGGCCTGATGCAGAAAAAGCCGGCCGAGCTGATCGGCCGCTTTTACACGCGTGGCACCTTCTGGCATTGGGGCATTGGTCAGATTCGCCACCCAACCTTTATTGAAAACTTTTCGCTTTTCGACCCGGCACTCGTCGACTACCTCATGCTCTACGTCTGGGACAGCCGCAATCTGGAGCTCGAATTCGTCAGACGTATTTTTGGCAATATCCGCAGCAGTGCTGAAGGTATCACCATAATGGCTACCAACGAGCTGATGACACGGGTATTCCCCCCCGAAGCCCTTGAAAAACCCGAGCTCGTCGAATTCATGCACAAATTGCGCGACCAGACCCTGACGCGCCCTGAATTCTGCCGTATCGACGGCAAAGACTATCTGCTTGCCGGCCACAAATGCGTGCATATGCCTACTATCAGGCTCTTTTCTCTGTTTCCGCTCGAAAAAATCGCAACCGAAATTTCCGGAAAAAAATATACACTCCTGCTGCTTGCGCTCGTCAGCCTGCTGCTTTCGGTTTCACTCGGCCTTCGCGTTGCCTCGGGCATACTGCAGCCACTTGCCGAGTTGCAGTCGGGCATTGGTGAACTGCAGCGCCGCAACCTTGCCTACCGCCTGCCCGACCTTGGCCATGACGAATTCGGCTCCCTTGCCCGCATTTTCAACGAAATTATTGTCGACTTCGAGGAGATGCACGTCGCCTCGATCGTCCAGGAAAAACTCATGACCCGCCTCGAAAAGCCGGTAAATGCCGGTGATCTGAGCATTTACGGCAAAATCATTTCGGCCTCAGGAAACGGCGGCGATTATTTCGAAATCTTCGAAACTCCCTGCCAGAAAACTGCCGTGTTGCTTGGCACGGTCGCAGGAACCGGTATCAGCCGCTGTCTGCTGCTGGCATTTCTCAGGTCGGCAGCTCTGCAGCTGCGTCATCTCACCGATCAGCCCATCGCCTTCATGCACGGCCTGCAGGAAATCCTCAAAAACAGCAGTGCCGGAGACAGCCATCACGAAATATCGCTGATGCTGCTCCTGCCGGCTGCTGAAAAAGAAATTATAATCGCTAACGCCGGCATGCGGGCACCAATGATTCTCGACCATGCCAGCCGCCGCGTCGAGACAGTCGAACTAAACTCAGTCGCCATTACTGCAGCCGGCAACCAGCAGCCGGCAATCACCACCATAAAACTCGACAGCCGGCAAAGCCTGCTTTGCTTTACGGGCACCGAAACAGCAGTTAACAGCGCCGGCATCGCCGACACCGAAAATGTTCCCCCAGAAACGCTGATCGCTCATCTTGCCGGGCATCTCAGAGCCGATTCTTCGACTCTCGACCCGGATCAGGACCTGACAATCGTTGCAGTCACAAACATCTGCCAGTCATTGCCAAAGACGGCATAACCCCTGAATCTCAACCTCCACGAATCTGTTTGCCTTCATTGCCACGTCGGGCCCTCTCCGGCGCCATCCAATCTCCTCCGCAGCTTCGCCCGTTTTATTTCGCATGCTCACGGCTCACCCAGGTCGCAGCGCCGGCTCCCCCCATTGTTTGTGAAAGTTTTCGCAGCGCTTGCCATAGTTTTTTTTTATAGTATACTTGCCCATGACGCCAGATAATCGCGTGCCCAAATAACCGGTTTTCAGGCTGTCAGTCTTCTGTAAAAGCTTCATAGCAAACGAACAGCAATTAACAATCAGGAGAAATGATGTGAAGAAAGAAAACGTAAAAATCGCCATCTGGGGTTTCGGTGCCATGGGAGGCGGCATGGCTGAAGTGCTGCTGCGCAAAAAAGGCGTTGACATCGTCGGCGTCTGCGACATTCATCCCGACCGCGTCGGAAAAAGCATCTTCGAAGTGCTCGGTCTGCCGAAGGGCAATCACAAAGATGTCGTTATCCAGGGCGATATCAACAAAGTTATCAGCAACAAATCGGCTGACGTCGTGCTTCTCTGCACCGACAGCTTTACTGCCAAAGCTTTCGACAAGATCAAACTGATCGTCGAAAAGGGCATCAACTGTATTACCACCGCCGAAGAAATGGCCTACCCGAAAGCCAAAGAGCCGAAACTGGCCGCCGAAATGGACCGCCTCGCCAAAGCCAATGGCGTCAGCATTCTCGGCACCGGCATCAACCCCGGCCTGATCATGGATCTGCTCGTCGTTCTCATGAGCGGCGCCTGCACTGACGTTGAATTCATCAAAGCTGAGCGCGTCAACAGTCTCTCACCGTTCGGCCCCGCCGTCATGGAAGAACAGGGCGTCGGCATCACCCTCGACGAATTCAATAAACAGTCTGCCGCCGGCCATCTCGCCGGTCACGTCGGCTTCAACGAATCAGTAAACATGATCTGCGACGCCATCGGCTGGAAACTCGACAAACCGGTCGAACAGACCATGGCCCCGATCGTGTCAAAAGTGCTGCGCAAGACCAAATACGCCGAAGTTAAGCCCGGCAACGTCGCCGGCTGCACCATGAAGGGCTTCGGTTACGTCAACGGCAAAATGGCCGTCGAAATGATTCACCCGCAGCAGATCGAACCCGAACTCGAAGGCACCGACACCGGTGACTACGTGGTAATCAAAGGCACCCCGAACGTCAACCTCGCCAACAAACCAGAAATTCCCGGCGGCATTGGCACCATCGCCATGTGCATCAACATGATCCCCCAGGTCATCAGCGCCAAACCCGGCCTGCACACCATGCTCGACCTGCCGGTTCCCCGCGCCATCATGGGCGACATGCGCGAACAGATTCACGAAGACTGAGCATTAACGGCTAAATCAGCAAATGCTGCCTCACCCACCGTGGGGCAGCATTTTTTTACTCAGTTGTCACCAACAGCTTTTCGCAGGAAGTTTGTGCCCCGGGCTGTGGCACAATTCAAAACTCTGTGCAGTTACCATGTTTGAGAAACTGTAAAAGTTGGGGAAAATGGTTTAGAATGGCGGGGCAGTATATTTAGATATGGGAGGTCTGCATGCCATTTTTCGCTGGCTTTGTCGTTGGTTTTGTCGCCTGGTTTCTCTACAACTACCTCTGGTCGGGTATCTACACCGTCGAGCAGAACGAACTGGCGGTTAAAACGGTTTTTGGCCGCGCCCAGCGCATCGAGGGCAAGACGATTCTGTCGCTGCCCGTTGCCATCAATCTGATCGACGAAGAGCGTGAGCGCTACGCCTACCCGCAGGTGGTCGTAATTCCGCCGGGTGGCCCCTACTTCAAGTTCCCCTGGGAAGAAGTTCACAAGGTGAATATCTCGACCCAGACACTCAATATGGCTCTTGACCCCGAAGATCCGGCTGCCAACCACGCCGGCCAGTATCTCGAAGCCGTTACCAAAGACCAGCTCAACACGGCGCTCAGCGGTCAGATCCGCTATCGCGTCACCGACCAGAACCTCTACGCCTATTTGTTCGGGGTTAAAAACCCGATTATTCACGTCATGGCCTATTTTATTTCGGTTCTGCGCGAGCGCATCGCCAACTTCGAAGCACAGAAGACCGAAGAAAACAGCGCCACCGCCGGCGTTTCGATCAACGATCTGCGCAAAAACCTGCACTCAATCAACGAACACATGATGCGGGAATGCACCCAGTCTGCCGCGCGCTATGGCATCACTCTCGAAGCCTCGCTGATTACCAGCATCGACCCGCCCGACGAAGTCGAAAGCGCCCTGGCCGCAATCAATACTGCGCATAACGAAGTCTCTTCAGAAATCAGCCTGGCCCAGGCTTCTGCCGACCAGAAGATCGTGCAGTCGCGCCGCGCCACTGAAATTGAGACCCTGCGTGCCAAGTCTGAAGTAGAGCCTCTCAAGAGCACTGCAATTCAGCTGGCTGAGCTTAAAAAGAACGGGCCCGATGTTTTACGCGCCTATGTGCGCAACGTTAAACTTGCTCTGTTCAACAAGGTCAGACAGGTAATCATGGAGGTGGAAAAATAATGGATCAGTTTTTTGTTGGTTTTATTTTCGCCTTCATCGGTTCGTATTTTTTCATTCCGCTGTTTCTTGCCTTCATCCGCTTTCTTGGCCTGTATGCCATAGTTCGCGAAGGCCAGTGCCATATCTACATGCTGTTTGGCCAGGTTATCGGTGTTCTCAAAGAACCCGGCCTCTATTTTCTACCCTGGAACCTCGGGCTGAAAGCACCGGTCGTCCACATGCTCGGCTCGTGCGAAGTCATCGACACCCGCCTCGATCAGGAATACCTGCGCAGTCAGCCGGTCAACTCAGAAGAAGGCGCGCCAATGGGTATCGGCATCTGGTATGAAATGGTCGTCAACAACCCGGTAGCCTACCGCTTCAAAAATGCCGACCCGCGCAACTCTCTCTCGACAAACGTCAGAAGCGCTTCGGTTCGCTGTCTCAGCAACATGAAACTTGCCGACATGCTTGAAGACAGACATTCCATGAGCCAGAAAGTGCGCCAGGAAGTATCGGCCCAGGCCGCAGAATGGGGCTACAAGGTTGGTTCTGTCTATATCCGCAAAGTGCATTTCCGCGACGCCAAGATGATCGGCCAGATCCAGGAAAAGGTCGTCAACCGGCTGCGCCAGGTCACTTCAGCCATCAAACAGGATGGGGCCAACCAGGTCAGCATCATAACCAGCACTGCCGAAAATCAGGCCGCCGCTGAATTCGCCAAGGCTGCCGCCGTGCGCCCGAAAATCGTCGGCGAAGCGCTGCGCGAAATCTCGAAAGACCCCGAAATTTCTTCAGCTCTTTTCGAAATCCTCGAAGCGCAGAAGCTGGCAGAAAGCAAAGCGCAGATCACCATGATTCCAGCCGGCACGCCAATGCTGCGCCAGATGCTCGCCGCCGAAGCAGCAGATGCACCGGTTCTGACCGGCGAACCGGTTCTCGAAAAGCCCCGCAAACAAATCAAGTAACACAAACACCTCAGCGAAAAAGCCCGCTTATGCGGGCTTTTTTTATTGGCTTAACGATCGAGCCTACGGCAAACTTGAATTTGTGGTGTGTCCGTCAGTCCGCTCTTAGAGGCGGAATTCAGGAATTTAATGCGATTGCCATGATTTCAGCACGGTTTATTTGACTTGATAGACGGTTTTGCATAGACTGCCTCAAGATTTAAAAACATCTGAGGCTTTAACAGGAGTCATTATGAAAGTTTCAAGAATAATGCCCGGCTGCGCACTTGCTGCCGGTCTGCTTTTTGCTTTTCCCGCCGCCAGTTCTGCCGTAGATCTCTCGGCTACCGAAATCACCAGTATCGAAGGCCGCGTCGAGGTCAGAAAAGGTGCCGAAGCCGCCTTTAAAAAACTGCACAGCAATCTCAAACTGGCCGGTGCAATGAAACGCCTCGATGGCGGCGACAAAGTACGCACCCACACCGAGAGTTCAGCCGAAATGGCCCTGAAAGACACCTGTGTGCTTGCGGTTAAAGAGCAAAGCATTTTTGAAGTCCCCAAAACTCTTGGGAAAGAGGCAATCGCCGAACTCAAAGCCCAGCAGGGTGCACTGCTGTTCAAGGTAATCAGCGGCAGTAATTTTCAGGTGCAGACTGCTGACGTAATCGCTGGCGTCAAAGGCACTCTGTTTGAACTCGACATCATCGACAATTTCGACTGCCTGCTCGAAACTCCGGGCCTGCAGATTGGCACCCTCGCTCCGGGCGGCACAGTTGTCAACGTCTACAAAGGCGAAGTTGAACTCACGCACGCTGAGACCGGCAAAAAGCGCACCCTCAAAGAGGGCGAAGGTCTGGCGGCTCTCGGCAGCAAACTTCTGAATTTTGACAAAATTCTCGAAGACGGCTTCACGCCTCTGCGCCAATTCGACCCGGCCACCCTGCTTGGCGAAAAGTTCGGTTCTGGCGCCCTCGGGCTTCTGTCAACCGACCCAACCATCAGCGGGCTGACCGAATTCGGTGGTTTTGGCGGTGTAACTACGAATCTCGGCGACAACCGCTTTACCGAAATGCTTTCCGGCCTCAGTGCTCCTCTGGTCGAAAAACTTCAGGCGGCCAAAGAATATTCACGTGGCGCCGGTGAACTGGTCGATTCAATCAAAGAAATTGACCAGCTGGGCCGTGACCTCATCGGCGAAAAATTCAATTTCGATTTCTCTGAATACAACCCCGAAACCCAGCCCTTTACCGTTTCTGACCGCAGTTTCCGCGAAGTTTATCTTGGCGGAAATACCTTTGCAGCCTGCCGGGCCGCAGCCGGCAGTCGCTCCGCCCGCCTCGAACCCAATCGCGAAGGTCTGATGCTCAATGATGGTAGTGGCATTTTCAAGGTGCGCAGATACAAAAATGTTTCGCCGGTTGTCGAATTTCTCGCCAGCTACCAGCAGAACGGCAACGATCTGATAACCACAGTCAAACCGGTCAAGGGCGAACTCTACGGCCGCATCCCCGGTGATGTCAAATATTTCAGAATTCCTGAAGGTGAAATGTCTTATTCCTTTAACACCGCTACCGGCCAGGGCCAGTGGCTGCAGGCTGCTGCAGGCGCCATCCCTGATGAACTCCAGGGTCACATTTTCAAAGTCGAAGAAAAAATCGCAAGCGAAAAGGGTGAGCACAACAAAAAGACAACCGAGAAACAGGTTGACGCAGTTAAAAAGGTCATAAAAAACCCGGGTAATCTGTTCAAGAAATTCCGTTTCTGATCTATGGCCGGGGTGTTTAAAAACCAGGCAGGCAAGGGCACCAGCACCGGAAAAAGGGCCGTTTTCATTCCGGTCATTATTGGGTTGCTTGCCCTGCTGCCGGTTTTTAACCAGACCCTGATCTGGTTCGACCTGAAAATCAGCGATTTTCTCTTTTCTGCCCAGCCTCTTCTGCTACAGCTGACCGGCGCAAGCTACGATTCGCAACCGCCGGTTCTGATAATAAACAAGGACCAGACCTTCTTTCAGCGCCTTGGGCGCGACCCCGACCGCGCTGACTTTGCCAGCCTGCTGCGTCTGCTTGCCGATGAACAGACCCGGGTCGCCGGCCTCGACTTTATCTACGACCAGCCCACGACCGCCGAAAAAGATGGTGAGCTGACTGCCGCCCTGGCTTCATACCCCTGGCCATTTCTGGCCTCACACTTTACCGGCCGCGGTGCCAACACTTTTGAAAAACTGCAGTTCGCCGACACCGGCGCCAGCCGGCCGCCAATGCCTCTGCCGCTGTATCAGCCGCTGGCACGCCAGGCAGCGGCAACCGGCCTGATCAACGTCGCCGCCGACCTTGACGCCACCGTGCGTTTTGCACCGCTCGCCTTTCACCCCTCCGACAGTGAAGAATTTCTGCTCAGTCTCGGCACTTCAGCCTGGGCCGCCTCTCTTTTTGATGCCAGCAGCAGATCAGTCGAAAATGCGATTAACAATCTGTTGTCGCAGACCACACCCGACCAGCTGCAGCCCGAACCCCTCCTGCTAAAACTGATTGCATCAGCCCCTTACAGCTTCTTTTCAACCGGACATGCCGGCCTTGACCTCGCCATTCGCCGCCTTGAGCTGAAACTGCTGGCACGCCAGGCCAGCAGGCTGCGCCCTGAAATGGCAGACGGCCTGCTGCAGACTGCAGAAACCATACATTTGCCGACCAGCCACAACAATACCTGGTTAAAAATGCCCGACAGACCTTTGCCGCTGATCGGCAGCTACCAGTTGCCCTGTCTGCGCCTGCCCTTTCGCAAGGCGGTGCCCCCTTTTACCGGCGACTGTATCGAAACCCTGTCGATGGGCATGCTCCTCGAAACTGATTCCGACCGCGAATCAACCCTGTTGAACCATCGCAATCTTCTGCAACTTGAAGACTCTAACCAACAACGCAGAGTCAGACTTGATCAGCCAGAAGCAGCCCATGGCAGCTCGACCTTTGCCGGCAAAGTGCAGTCTACTTCCGGCAAACCGTTGCCTGACGCTGAAGTACTACTGCTCGATTTCGCTTCGGGCTTCTGGGAAATTACAAAAACTGACGCTGCTGGTAACTACCATCTTTCTGGCATACCGACAGGCAGCTGCACTCTTCAAATAACTGCTCACAGCAGCTCTGGCTGGCAGCGCGGCACGATCAGGGCTGCCGCAGCCGGCGGCCATACAAACCTGCCGGTTCTCGTTCTCGCAGACGCCACAGCCGTTGTCAATCTCAACACAGCGCAGATTCCGGCAGCAACGACAAAAATTGCCGTGTTTGGCGAACCTTTGCCAATGCTTATCTCTGACGCCACAGGCAGATTGTCGCTTGACACCCTGCCTGAAGGGTTCAGCGTCTCTGCCCTCGATGAAGAAGTCAGCCTGAGCTTTGCATCTGGCACCCTCTGTGACACCACCGGCAACCCCGCGCCCGCACAGACGGTCGCCATTCTCGGCCCCGAAAACAGCTGGAACCTGCGATTTCTGAGTGAAATTTTCTGGCCGGCGCCTTCCACAGCAAGTGCATCAATTCTGTTGCCAACCGCCCTCGATGCCAGAATGGCCGTTTTTGGCGCCACCGCCTCAGCGACTGCCCAAAAAACAATCGATCTGACCCTGTTGCCAGGCGTCGAAGCTGATATGGCAAAGTTGCCCGCCGCCTCACAGCTGCAAAATGCCAGCGTCACACTCAGCTTCGATTACCCGGGCCTGCAACCTTTCAATCTGACGCTGCTCGGCGAAACCGGAGCCAGAATCACCTGCAAAAGCGATCAGACCTTGATCATGACTCCAGGGAAATATCTGCTTCTCTATGAACACAACGGCGCCCGCGGTATTTTCAGAAATAACGCAATTCATCAGAAAACCGTATTCATCGGCAGCGCCCTGCCCTCAGATCAGGATTTTATCGTCACCCCGATTAATTTCATGGACAAAGCCTCACCCAGGCTGCCCGGGGTTAACCTGCACGCAAATCTCTTCGCATCTCTGGCCGAAAACCGGTTTTTATACCCGGTATTCTTCCATCACGACCGATTGCCCACCGCATGGCCCCTGGCACAGACACTGCTGCTGCTGCCGGTGCTGCTGCTGATAAACCTGATCTTCATCCGCCACGGCGCCACATGGGGCGGCCTGGCCACCGCCGCCGCCTTTACTGCCTGGTTCTCGGCCGGCACCATGCTTTTTCTCAACCTGAAACTGCTGCCGATGTTTTTTCCGGGCCTGCTGCTCGGCAGTTTCGGCGTGGTCCGTGGCTACCTCGCCTGGGCCATTTCGCGCCGCCAGGAACAGGAAACCCGTCAGACCTTCGGCCGCTTCATCTCATCGGCAGTCGTCGACGATATCCTCAAAAACCCTGATGCAGTCAAACCAGGTGGCGAAAAGAAAGAACTCACGGTAATCTTCACCGATCTGGCCGGATTCACGACAATTTCAGAAAAACTTGCCCCCGAACAGCTGACCGAGCTGATGAACGAATATCTCGACGAGATGACGCGCATTCTTTTTCAATACGGCGGCACCCTCGACAAATACATCGGTGACGCAATCATGGGCTTCTGGAACCACCCTGCCCCGCAGCCCGACCATGCCCAGCGGGCCGTCGAATGTGCCATCGCCATGCAGAAAAAGCTCGCCGAGCTGCGCCGCAAGTGGCTGCAGCAGGGTCTGCCGTGTGTCGAGGTCAGGGCCGGCATCAATACCGCTGTCTGCATGGTTGGCTTCATCGGCAGCGAGATTCAAATGAATTTTACCTGCCTCGGTGACGGCGTCAATCTGGCCTCACGCCTCGAAGGCGCCAACAAGGCCTACGGCACCCTGATGATGATCGCCGACTCTGTTCACAACAGAATCGACCGCGGACTCATCAGCACCCGATTTCTCGATTTCCTCGCGGTGAAGGGCAAAGACCGCCCTGTCGAAGTTTTCGAAGTGCGTGGCTACCGCCGCGATGAAAGCGAATTATGGCTGCAGGCCGAATTGGCTTACAAAGACGGCATAAGCCTTTATCTCGCCCGCGACTGGGAAAAAGCGATCGCCGCCTTTTCTGCTGTGCTGCAGCTGCTGCCCGAAGACGGGCCCGCGCAGGTCTATATCGACCGCTGTGAAGGATTCAAACAGTACCCGCCCCCCGAAAACTGGGACGGCCGCTATATTCTGAAAAGCAAATAAGCCAGCAGACAATTCCGTCAGTTTTAACGCAAAGCAGCATTTGTAACCAGAAAACAACAAACAGCAGCAGACAGCCCAAACCTCTGCCTGCACCACAAATCCACAGTCGCATTGCATCCGTTTTTTGCATGTTTTTTGTAACACCAATGTAAAACTCGGGTCGTTAATGACAAGAACCGCTTCAGATCGACCATTCTCAGCTGAAAGACAACTTGCATAGACACCATATGCCTGATAAAATCAAAAGATACATTTTTCCTCAGAGAGAAAACCCGAGTTTAAACGATCAAGGATCTGCCATGTTGAACCACTTTTTGTCACGAATTCGAAAAATTCTGCCGGCTGCCCTGATAGCAGCTTCGGTCCCGATAATGCTGAGCGGCTCTGAAGTCGCCGGCACCATAATTAAAGTTCAGGAACTTCTCAAACAGAAAGATTACCAGACCGCCAAAACCCTGATCGCAAAGAGTCTCAAAAGCAACCAGGATTCATGGCAGCTCTGGATGTCGCTCGGTTACGTCTTTGAAGCCAGCCAGGAATACGACAAGGCTCTGGCAGCTTTCATGCAGGCATCTGAGCTCAAAACCGGCATCGATGGCCTTGAGGCCAAAATCACCCGCCTGCAGGAACTCGCCAAAAATCAGGCACCAAAACAGCCAGAACCAGAAACACCGGTACAACAAGCAGCCAGCATGATGGCACAGGCCCACAAACTGTTCGAGCAGGGCCGAACTCTCGAAGCTGGCCGCCTGTTTGTCGAGGCTGTCGAAATCGACCGCAGCCTGCTTGCCAGAGACATCGACCTGATCGAAAAATGCCTTGTTTCATTCAAAAAGAACACAGCCGAGCCCGAAAACCAGTTTTATCTCGGCGCCTTCTTTTTCTACGCCGGGCAATACACATCATCCGAAGCGGTTTTAAAAGAGTTCGTCGAAAAATATCACACCAGCGACAAGCTTGTTATCGCTCAGCGCCTGCTGAAAGAAAGCCGCGAAATCATCGCGCAGGCAGTTGCTGCCAATCTCGCCGCAACCCGGGCTGAAGCCGAAGCAAAGGCAGCCAGAGATAACGCCGTAAAAGCTTCTGCCACAGCCTCACTCGAAACAAAGACAGCAAAAAAACCTCGCAAAGACAAACAGCCCGAAGTCATTCCAGATTTTTCCCAGGAACAGAGTCAGCAGAATCTTGAGCAAAACCTCAATGGCGAACACCCGGCGCTGGTTTATGCCCGCAAAAAAGCCCTCGCGCTGCTTGAAGAATACGAACATGAAACTGACGAAGAAAAAAAAGCCGGTCTGATCTGGAACATCGGCCTGCTGCGCCTGCCGATCCCCGAAGTAATGAACAGTTTCAACGGGTTTCTTGCCTCAGACAACGTCGACACCATATTCGCCACCCTCGAAGCCCTCGAAAAAATAGACCAGCCCGGCGCGACAATGTGCCTGCAGCAGCTTTACAAACTGCTCGGCAACGACGACTTCAGAGTCGTGTACCGTGCCATCAAAGCTTTTGGTCGACTGCCTATGAGCGCTGACCGAGTTGTGCCACGCATTTTCAAAATCTACGCCGAAGAAAAAATGCCGGCCCGTCGCATGCTGATCGAAAATACCGTTAAAGCCTATGGCACCGATGCGGTCACCGTTCTCGACGCCATGCTCAAAGAGGCACAGCGCGCCGATAAAAGACCGATCGCTGAACTTCTCAGCGCCATAACCGGCGAAGAAATCGAATCTCTGATCAACAAGAGCTGAACGCAATCATCATGCAAAACCATAATTGCCACCCTATATCTGCCGAGTCTGTCGCAACATCTGCGCCTTTCAGACCAGCCACGGCAGTCTGCACTTGTCGGCCCGCCGCAAGAACCGGGGTTACTCTGGTCGAAATTATGGTCGCCGCCGGCGTTCTCGCACTGTTGCTGCTGATCGGCGTCAAAGTTTTCAGCGGCTTTTCGAACTCATTCAAAAAAGGCAACTGGGCACTGAGCACCCAGAACAAGCTGCGCAATGCCCTGACTTTCGTGCGCGAAGAAATGCAGAAAGCCACGGCAATGACGGTTGTCAGCCTGAGCGGCACCAACATTACCGAAGCGAACTACGAATTTCTGCTCAACAGCAACGATAACCTGACCGGCAATGCCGCAATTGCAAAATGGGCAATCTGCCTGCCTTACGTCGCCAGCGATCCCGACAGCCCGGGCGCCACTTTCAGATGTGAACTGTCTCTCAGCGGTGGCGATCTGATCTACAAAAAAACGCTCGAAGACGGCTCAGACCCGAAAAACAAAGAAAAACTCTATTCTGGCTACAAAGTCATCGACAATGTTGCCGAAATCAAGCTGGCGCTTGAAGCGTTCGACCCCGACAACAACACTGCCGGCAGCCTGGTATCGATGAATGTCAAGGTTGTGCACCCAGACAGCAACGCCCACCCTGACGCACACGTAACCGCTCAGACCGGCGCCAAGGTCGAAGTGACCGTCAAGAGAGAACTATGACCGACCAGAAACGCAAAGGCATCACCCTCACCGAAATCATGCTCGCCGTAGCCATACTCGGCTTCATCATTCTGCCGATTTTCGGGCTGCTGAATTACACCAATCGCGGCACCCGCGAGCAGGACGCCGAAGGCATCGCCGCCAATCTCGCCAAAGAAGAAATGAACCGCCTGATGTTCGTCATCAGCCGCGACAACCTTCTCTCCGGGGCCGGTTCGGCACAGGCCTGGTCGTTTGGCGCCGATTATGAGGTCAAAGGCAACAAATTCACCGGCGAATACACGGTTTTTCCGTTCAACAACACCGAGCTCGCATTTACCATACCGGCATTCAAATTTCACGACCCGATGGGCTGCAACAACGGCATCGAAGCCAACGCCGCCGGCGCTCTCGAAGCCCCGAAAACCATGACCCTGGCAGAAGTTTACCCCGACTCGGCCGACAAATGCCGCCTCGCCGACATTCGTCTCGTCGTGCGCTGGCGTCTTCCCAGTGGTGAATATAACGACGTCAGCCAGCTGCAGCTGCTGGCCAGGAGGGCCTTTCTTGACAAGGAATAAACAAAACAGAACCGGGCTGGCGCTGCCGCTGGTGCTGACCTTCGTCGTCTGCATCATGGTCTTTGCCTCGGCACTGGTCTACTTTCGCAAAGAATCAAAACAGCAGAATCTGTCGAATCTGCATTTCCTGCAGGCAAACTTCATGGCCCAGTCGGCCATTCAGATGATGCTGCTCAAACTGAGCGCCTTCCCACAGGAAGCCTGTGATGCCGGTGTGCTGTCACTTGGCTATTGCCCGTTCCGCGGCATCATCGCCGGCGCTAACCTCAATGCTGCCGGCAATACCGGCAACCCGCAGGCTCTCAAAGAATTCTTTTCTGACTGCAATACGACTAAGTTTCCATGGAAAGCCACCAGTGTCGATTCAAGCACCGGTAAATTCTCGGTAACCGATTTCAAGGTCATCAGCGCCTTCACCAATCCAGGTGAACGACAGCTGGTAATCTCGGCCCAGATAAAAGCGCTCGGCGAAGCCACCCTCAACCGTGGCAAAATGGAAACCCGCAGGGAAGAAATGATCAAAACCGTAAAACTGACCAGGGAAAACTGATGTATCAGGGAGGAAATATGTTCCGAAAACAAATCTTTGCTGCGATCGTTATGATTGCCATGACGGTGCCGGCTCTGCTGGCCTGCTCGCTGCCTGCCGAGCCGTGTGCAGCGATCGTTCCGATAAATGCTGCCGAAAGTGGCATGAAACTGGTCCAGGAAGGCAACACCTTCTTTTACGTGGTTCCGCAGGGCGCTTCGGCACAGTTCAAAGTCGTCTGGGACCCGGCCGCCCACAATACCGGCGGTGCCCTTGAAAAAGACAAATACGAGTGGTGCACCAAAGCCGGCATTGCCTTCGAAAGCGGCACAGATTCGCCAAACGGCTACGGCTATTTCCCGATTCAGGCGATGGCAGACTTTTTCACTGTACAGGGCAACCGTGGCAGCATTCAGGAAGCATTTGCGCGCGAAACCGGCATGTCGACCGGCAACAGTTTTTTGCCCTCGATCGGCGGCGCCTACATGATTTTTTCGGGGTTCGTCAAAGCAGGACAGCAGGGAAAACTGACCACGCTCGGTGGCGCTTCTAACGAATACCCCGATACCGGCGTGGCAAAGATAGTCTCAATGTCAGACACGCCCGTAACGAGCGCCATCGACAATAATTTTCCGAATATTGGCTGGATGGTGCACCAGATACCGATCACCGCCGACGCGCCACCCGAAATGCTTACTGTCTACCGCCAGGGTGATGAAGCCTGCGTCATCAGCGCCGAGGGCCTGTTGATCGAAGAGCTCGAAATGAAAATCACCGATCTGCAGCCCACCGATTACAAAGCATTTATCAGAACCGGTAACCCCGGTGCCGAAATCGAAGTGCAGTCAAACCCGGCCATTGTCTGGAGCGCCACCGGTGAAGACGGCACCCCCGGGCCCGACTTCCAGGTCACCTTCAATACCCCGAGTTTTAACGGCAATCCCGATGAATCACGCATTCAGCTGAAAGTCTGGTCACCCGGCGCCGGCTACGAAGTCAGCAACATGTTCTGGGCCTGGAAAGAAGCGGTCTACAAGAAGTCATCGAAGCGCGTCGTCACCCAGCCCGAAGTTCGCAACGCCAGCGGCGTCGTTGTGGTGCCAGAAAAGGCAGAAAACCGCGAAGTCTGGCTGCCCGACGGCAACCGCATGTGCAGCGAAGAAGTCATGATCAAACTGGTTAAACCAGCAACAGAAGCAGGTTCTACAGACTTCATCGTCTATGATAACAAAAGCCCGATCGCTTCAGATTTCAAGATCACTGCCGCCGACAAGGTTTTTCAGCCCACCGGCCCGACCAGCTTCGATTTTAAAATGAAGCTGCTCGATACCAACCCGTTCATCGACAAGGCCTTTTCGACCCAGATCGGCGATGTCGCACTCGCTCAGAGCGCCGATCGCCTCGATCTGCAGGTTTACTACACCTACCCCCTTTATGAATACAGTGCCGCTGCCTGCCAGAACATCAGCCAGCTGAAATCAGAAAACGTCGGTCTCGCTGACCTCGACAACACCGAGGGCAAGCCCAGCTTCAAAAGTTTCAGACACGAAACCCGCTGGGCCTGGAAAAAAGCCGAAGTTGCCAACCTCGCTATCGGCGCCGCCAGTCAGATTAATGGCTCTACCGGCAAAAAGGCCGGTGCATCAACTGAAATCAGCGGTAAGCTGACCATCAAGCAGCCACGCCCCTGGCACGAATGCAACGAAGGTTCGGGCAAAAGCTCACCCGAACCGATTTTCAAGGTTATCGCCATCAGCAGAGATTCTGCCGGCAACGCCATCGAGCAGCACGAAGCGGTTAAAAATGCCGTCGGCGAAAGCAAAATCGCCGAAACGGCCAACCCTGATGCCGGCTCTATCGAATTTGCCTTCAATCCGGCCGACGGGGCCAAAATCAACCCGGGCGACCTGCCCGATCAGGTCAGTGCTGACGGCATCGATAAATCGCGCTGGGGTAATGTCGAACAGCTCAAGGTTAAAGACGAAATCGGGCCCGAAATTCAGGTGGTCGTCTTCGATACCCGCACCAACCGCTGCCATATCTATGGTACAAAGAAGAACGTCGCAGCCGGCTTCTCGGAATTCGGCGCCGCCGGCCTCAAAGAAGATTATTCGACCGGTGACGTGCCCTATCTCGGCAAAGAAAGCGAAATCAGCACTGCCCACCAGCTGACCGATCTTGGCGATATAAATGCCCTGTTCGACCGCTACCTGCAGGGCCCCGATGCGGTTTCGACCCTGACCGACGACAGTCAGAAGGGCTTTGTCTGCCAGCAGAACAACCGACTGGTCTTCTACATCAGGGCTCTCGACAATATCAACGGTTACAAGCCCGACAAATCATTCGGCATTCAGTCACTCGCCTACGAGCTGACCGACAAAGCTGGTGTCGTGAAAAATGCCTCGATTTCGCCAACCGCAATGCTCGACCCGATCGAACATGTGTTCAGATTCGATCGGGTCGAGCATTGCGGCGCCATCAACCCGGAATATTCGCTCAAGGTCACTGCCGCCGACCAGTCAGGCAATCAGCGCGAATTCAAGCTCGCAATTGCTGTCATGGGGCGCAAACTCGATATCAGAACGCTAGAAGAACGCCGCAACCGGGTCGACGATTAAAGCAGACCACGATTCTGCAGCCACTCAAGCCAGCCGGGGGTTTTATCGAGAACCCCCGGTTTTGCTGTACTGAGGGTTCGCCCCAGCCCGGCCTGCCGCTGCAGCCTGATTTCATTCGCGGCGGCACCATCAGCATTAAGGACTACGACCTTGACTGGCGCAAGCTGTCCAGCCTCACGCGCCCAGCGATAATGAATATTTTCGCAGAAAGCCATATCCATGCGCTCTGCGAGCTGTCGGCAATCAGCTTCTTCGATCTTACCTCTGCCTGCACCAGTCGTGAGAAAGAGACAATAATGCGGCAACGCCGGCAGTTCTGGTTTTTCCGGTGCCAGCCAGCTGCCGGCAAAACCGGTCAGAAGGTTTGCAAAGGCCGCCTTAACCTGATCTGAACTGAGCTTTTCGCCTACCAGATCAGAAACAAAGGCTTCTTTGCCAATAAAGGCCAGGCAGGGCAGATTCCGCCACCAGCCACGCATCTCAACGATATCATGCAGGCGGTAACGGTAGAGGCCACCAGCAGTGGTCATCAGCACCCGGTAGCGTTGCCCGGCCACCAGCTCATGCGCCAGTCTGATTCTGCCAGAGCCGGCCTCACCCTCTTCAAATTCAAAAAACGCCGACCGCGCCGCCAGAACCGGCGCTGGTGCCCCAACCATCGGTATGGTTACCGGGCCCTCGGTCGCCAGCAACCCTTTCGTCTGAAATGCCGCATCCGGAAAAAAGCTGCGCAGATATTCAGCCCCGGCGCCAGCTTCTGCCTCTGACCAGCTCGAAATCAATGCCATTTTCGGCCAGAGCTGCCGGGAAAAAGCCGAACGGTCACCCTTTTCAAGCAATCTTAATGCTTCCGCAAGAAGTTTTCCGCGACCAGGCAAAGGCTTGCCCGAATAGAGTCGCAATACCGGGTCGTTCAACCCAGATGCGGACAAAAAAGCCGGGCAACAGGTGCCGTTCTCAAGATCGCCAGCGAGCGATGCAGCCCATTCTCCGCACTGTGACAGCAGTGCCGTAAAAAGCGTCGGGTTCCAGAGAGAAATCAGGCGCATCTGCGGCTGGCGCAGCAGGCAGAGCAGGCTCACATATTTCCAGACGTTCGGATTGCTGAGACCAGACGCTTCTTCTGGCACCACGGTTACCAGACCGATCAACGGCTTTGCCCAGGCACCGAAATAATCTGAATCGGCCGCGAAGCCGATCGGCACACCGCCGGCGGTCGTTCTTTTCTCTGCCGACCTTGGCGAAACCACCCAATAGGCCGGGCCGCCCCAGAGACTGCCGAAATGCGAGAACAGGTCGAAAAGCCAGGGGTGCAGAGCCCGGTTGAAGGCGCGCTGCAAACCAGCAGTGTAAGGAATTAACCGGTTCGGACCCGAAGTGCCACTCGTCTCTTCGAACATTCTGACCGGATCACCGGTCAGCACCCGCTCTTTGCCGGCGGCAATCAGGTCGATATATGGCTTCAGATCATCGTATTCATGCACTCTGACACTGGCACAGAACTCTTCGGCACTGCCGATCGTGGCAAAATCATGCTGGCGGCCAAAATCGGTCTGACTGGCATTCTGCAGCAGTTCAAGCAGAACCCGGGTTTGCACTCTGGCGGGATTGCTGTTGGCAGCGCGTCTTAATTCCATGGCGCCGCCAAGGCAGGTGCCCATCCAGATACTCTGAACCAGGCCTGTAGCAAGAATGGAACCTGTCATCAGCCCTTCAAAAGCCTCTTAACAAATGGCTTGAAGTTTTCCCAGCTGAGGCGGGTAATGCAGGCAAGTTCATCGCCGGCGTCGTGCCCCGGGTTCTTCTGCAGAAAAAAAGCGATGTGCTGGTTCTGCAGGCGTTCCTGTGCCGGTTCGCTGATGCCGGCCCGCAGCGGCGTCGGATTCTTCAGCCTGACAATACCGGTGTCAGAGTTGTAATCTTCGGCAAAAAGCTGCCGGGCAGCGAGATCGAGAATATTCTGCATTGCCACCGGTGTTTCGCGGTCAAAACAGGGAAAAAACTCATTGAAATAGGCCGGTAGAAAGCGGTAAGTGCGGTAGCCGCTCGAAATGAGAAACCAGTAGAGCGGTTTTTCGCCGGATGCCTGCAGCGTCTCATACATAAAACGCCCCCAGACACGCGGCAATTCGAGACTGCCCCAGAAATCAGGGTGAATGATCGTATCGCCGCTGAAAAGCACTCTGAACTCATCTTTGCCGTTGCGGAGATCATGGATAGCCACCGAAGTAAAGCCACGCAGTTTTTTCTGCCCATCTTCGAGCAGTATCACAGTGTTTTTGCGCGCCAGATCGGCCAAAAAAGAGTTTTTTTCGACCTCATAAAAATCTGACATCAGAGCGAACATGGCTTCTTTGACAGCAGCATCTAGCTGCTGAACGGGCTGGGTGCGGCCATACAGGGTTTTGCCTGGTGAGTTGTCGCTGATCATAGGGCCCCAAGGTTGGCAAGATGCAGAGGTCGGTCGGCAAATTCATATTTGCCGTTTTCCGGCCAGAATACCCGATATATGATACTCCAGTATGGCAGAAAAAATACAGTATTTAGCGCCGCCAGCGCCGGAAATTTTTCGGCCATGCCCATGGCCGCGAACATGGCACCCCGCTTTTTCGCTTCCTCGCAGGCTGCTCTGATCAAAACCGGCATTACCATGCTTTCAAGGCCGGGTTCGGCCGCCCAGGGGTCGAGCAGCACGAAATCGACCTGCCCGCCGATTCCGGGAACCGGGCAGCGACCAGCCATAAATTCAACCGACTGCCAGAACTTCTGCGCCAGCGCAAGAGGCTGGCAGAGATGATGCACGACAATCTGCCGGTAATGCTGCTGGTTCCAGATCCCGATCGCACCAACCATTTCGTCGCCGGCAAAAACCCCGATCATGTCATCGACCCGCAGCCCGGGAAAACCGCGCAGACTACCGTCAGATTCGAGCCGGCCAAGATGCGGAGCCGCCTCATTGCGCCGGCCGGCGCGCTCGAACAGAGCCACAAGTGCCGACAGATCGCTTTTCTGCAATATGCGGGACGAAAACGTGCCCGATTGCCGCGAACGATATTTCTGCGGCCAGCGGCGGCCCGGACCTGATAATGGTATAAGCGCCGTCAGATAGCGTGAAACCGGCTGATAAACCGGCATGCCACCGCCGGCCCGTTCTGCTTCGAGAAGCTGACGGGCATAATGATTTTCTTCGAGAATTGAAGTAAGAGTCACCGGCAGAGGCCGGTCAGCAAATATTTCGCGGAACGCCCGATAACCCCGCAGCAGAAATGAACCGCCCCTGATGTCTGGGTGAAACCGCAGATGATGCAGATAGCCGATGTCGGTCGCCTGCCCGCCGAGATATGCCCGACGCACCGACCTGATGCCGAGACCGGCCAGCGCTGCAAAGCCGCGCGGTTGAATGAGAACCAGGTCGTGCAGATTCCCGAAGGCGCTGAGAGCTTTGAAAAAAGATGGTTCGGTCTGGTAATCGAGACCGATAAAACTGGCCGGCATCTGACAGATGCGGCCAAGATCGCGAATCTGAGCATCGAGGTCGGCGAGTTCGTGCAAAAGTGCCGCATCCGCGCGGTCAGAAGCGAAGGTAAATTTTTCGACCGGCCCGGACGACTTGCGCATCACCTGTTAAGGTCGGCCAGCAGGTGGTTTTCTTCGGGCAGCCCGAGCGGAATGCCGAATTTTTCATCGACCTCACGGCGGCCGTAATAATTCTGAGTCAGAAACAGCGCCAGGGTCGAAAGACTCTGCATATTGGTCATTGGCGCCAGAGCACGTCTGATGATCGACTTCGTCGAATAAAATTTGCGCCGGTAGTGGCGGCAGGTTTCAGCCAGTTCATCGGGCGGCAGCATCTGCGGCCGGTATGGCACCTGGCCGAAGCGAAAACTCTCTTCGAGCCACCAGGCGTCAGAGATCATGCGCCCCTGCCCTGCAAGCTTCGCATAGAGAGGCGTGCCGGGGAAAGGCACGAGATGGTTGAAGGCCACGAGAAAGAACTGATGCTTCATGGCGAATTTGAGGGTGCGCGGGAAAGAGCTGACGTCATCGCCGTCTACGCCGAAAAGGAAAGTCGCATAAACACAGATGTGATTCTGTTTCAGCAGTGCCAGCGAACGCTCATAAAGCTCGACCGATTCGTTGCTCTTCTTGTTCAGGGTGCTGAGAAGGTCTGAGCGAAGCGATTCAAACCCGATAAGAACCCCGACACAGCCAGCATCAGCCATTGCCTTGACCAGAGCCGGGTCGGCGGCGGCTTCGACGCTGATCTGGGTGACCCATTTCACATTCAGAGGCTGCAGTGCCCGACACAGAGCAAAGACCGCCTCGGGGTTGGCAGCAATGTTGTCATCGATGAGAAAAACGATTTTCTGGCCGGTGCGCCTGATTTCTTCAGCAACCTCTTCGGGTGGCCTGAAGTAGTGGCGCCCCTTCGCAAAAACCGTGATCGAGCAGAAAGAGCAATGGTGTGAGCAGCCGCGTGAAAATTCGACAAGCGCCAGCGGCAGATATTTTTTGTCGGCATAAACTTCACGCTTCGGGAAAACACCACGCCACGGAAAGTCAAACGAGCCATTATAGCGTTTCTGCAGGCGACCGGCAGCCGCATCGGCGAGCACTCCGGCCCAGACACCCTCTGCCGGCCCAACCACGATCGCATCAGCGTGCTTTTCAACTTCGTCGGGGCAAAGACTGGCGTGGTAGCCACCCATGACCACCTTTACGCCGCGCTTCTGGTAGGCAGCAGCGATCTGGTAAGCGCGACGGGCAGTGTAGGTTTCGACGGTAATACCGACAAGATCAGCCGGAACATCAGGATCGATAGGCTCGATGCGGTCATCCTGAATCGTGATCTGCCAGTCGTCAGGGGTAAGAGACGCAAGGACAGCGAGAACCAGGGGTTCCATCTGCCAGGTGGCAATATATTTCTGGCCGGGTTTGCGCCCGATCGACGGCATGATCAGGGTAAGCTTCTTCATGTTGTTCCACCAGCTTTAAAATTAAGCCGCTCTGCCGATCGGGCCTCTCAGAGGTCAGCTGCAATGTTCCCGGTTTTTGAGGGAACTTCGTCTGGCCTTAAGCATAACCGAATTCAGCGGAAATTGCAAAAACGGGCCAAGATCACGAACCGTGTTTTCAGAAACATCTGCATTGCTGCAGGCCGAAAGAAAACGCTGCACTGATACGATTCTGCGAATTTTTGCGATCCCCCGCTTAACCTTTGCCATCAACATCTTATTTGCCTCGTTCGTCTAACCTTAACCGGTAAATTTCTGCATGTATATGCGCACCGCATTTTAGCAAATTTCATGCCAATGCACAATACCCTCAAAAATTTACTGATTCAGGCAATCTGAAAGGGTGCACCGGCAGGTGCACGTTAAATTCTGCCAGATTTTCATACACCCTCTGCCAGAATTCAACCAGTGCACACCCCTCTTTACAGCCTGAATTTTGCCATTAAAGGCATCAGACAGAAAAATTCTGTCATCCATGAGAGTGTCCCAGGACAATGGAGAAGGATGAATTAGGGCCGTTTTAGACAGATTCACGCCTTCGCGGGAATGACAAAAACTATCAACCGGTAGGCTGCGTCATCCCCGCGCTTGTCCCCGAAGGGGGAAAGGCGGGGATCTAAGATACCCATTAAAATATCCCAACCCGCCTCTCAAGGGCATGTTCAGCAATGACGGCAACAACAATAATGCCGTGGCAGAATGACAATCTCTCAGGCGAAGGGGGCTTTGAGGATTTTTTCGAGTTCGCGGTTGCTGGCTTCGTCGTCGGCTGAAGCTTCGGCGACGTTGTCTTTGAAAAGCTGCAGCAGTGAGCTGGTCCAGTGCTGATAGATCGCCAGGCCGGGATAAGCCCGCGCTGAAAGCGTTGCCTTTGGCGGGCCCGAAGGCACTGGCGTTTCTTTCATTTCCTGGCCAAGACATGTGATGTAGCGGTTCAACGCCGTAGCAGCCCTGGCAGAAGCCTTGCGCAGAAAGCGGCCCGGATTCGGGGCATTGAAAATCTGGTCGCTTTCGCCGGCGATGGCAGACTCTATTTTCATGCGTGACGCGCCTTTGATCAGTTCCTGTGTCGTCTCGGCAAACCACTCGGCCGGCAGTCCGGTCAATTCCTGAAATTCAGCATCCTGACTCAGATAGGCCAGCTGTGCCTGCCAGCGATTCATCACTGCCTGGGCAAACACTTCGCCTCGGCGCACCACGGCCTTTTTCGGTGCGACGGTCTCGGCAGTCGGTGCCGCCGGTTCACCGACCGAAAAGATCGATTCATCGAAGACCGAAGTTTCGGCAGCCACCAGCGACGGCTCGGCTGCTTCGCCTTCTTCGCTTTCCATCGGGTTTACCACCGAATCAAAAATCATTCCGACCGTCTTGTCAGAAATAGAAAAACGGTCAAGGTCGAGAATTCGCGGCAGTGAATAACGGGTTGCCATGCCTTTTCCCAGCGTCAGCAGCAGCTTTTTCGCTCGTTCTTCGGCCATTTTTCGCGCATGCGAAATGTCGTCGCCGATAAAATACGGCTGCAGATGGGTTTTCAGCTCAGCGAAAATCTGCCTGAGATTTGCCTGCAGCTGCTTAACTTTGGCATCAGTTTCTATGCCAGCTTTAAGGCGTTCTACCAGATATTGAATACCTGACTGCCCTGGCGCTGCAGCCCTACTCCAGGCTTCTTTCGCGTCGGCAAAATGCCGCTGCACGTTCTCGTTGCCTAAATACTGCGCCATGATCTCGGCGAGCTGCTCTTCGTCTCTGACAAATTCTTTACCGTCTTTGTCACGGCCAAAAACCGTCTGTTGCACACCGGGATTGCGCACCCAGTAGCAGTTCTGAAAGGCGCGCCCTTCTTCCCACTCGGTTACCCAGCTGCCGGCCCGGCCCATAAAATCAGCAAAATTTGTTTTAAGGCGGCTGTCCCAGCGCACTGACGGGTCTTCACCGCGCTTGCGCACCAGGTCCATATCGAATTTGGTAAACACATGGAACAGCAGCGGCGTCTTGCCCTTGCGCTGCGCCGGTTCTTTGCCCTGGCTCCATTCGACCCACTTGTTAACCATGTATGGCAGCGATTTGGCTTCCTGCGGGCCGCCTTCCTGGCAGAGCAGCAGAGCGGTAACATCGCGGTCATCAGAGTAGCGGTCAAAAAGATAGGCGACCTTGCCGCGCAGATATACTTCAACCAGCGCCTCATGGTCTTTCGTCAGGCGCTGCTGATCAAAAACCTGAGCGCGGGCGCGGGCACCCGGAAAATCGAGAACGTCGAACCGACGCAACAACGACTCTTCAGAGGTCGAAGCTGTCTGCAGAATCAGTTCAGCCGTCAGTGCACAGAGGGTCGAAGAATCCATCGACACCTGCCCACCGCTGTTGAGCGCCAGCGCCACTTTTCGGTTGCCGACCTTCATCAGCTGCGACAGGCGCTGAACATCGATTATGCTGTTGGTGCGCGGCAACAGTGAGTCGTCATAAATGCCGACGACTTCGCCGCCGAGATTTCCCAGCTCTTTCTGCAGAAAACGAAACAGCTCGGTTATCTTCGGAAATCTGCCCCACAGCCATTCAAGATAGCTGATCTGCTGATCTGCCGGCAGCAACCTTATTTCGTCATTGAGAATGCCCCAGTAATTTATGTCTTCGAGCATGCGCAGAAACTGATTGTGAAAATGGCGGCGTGCATAATCCTGCAGGTCCCAGACATCAGCTTCGGTCAGCAGGGCTGAGCCACCGGAACGGCCCGAAAGGCCCCTGAATGAGTAGCGCAGCTTCTGCAGTTCATCGGCAGTCGGCACAAAATCAGACTGACATTCAAATAGAAACCCATTGAGAAAAATCTTTATCAGATCGGTGATCGTCAGCAGCCGCAAAAATGCCGAACAGCCCTGCACTGTGCGGTATGGTCTTGTAGTGAAACGGGTGACCAGAGCCGTGCTTTCGCGACCACCGGCAGGATTAATCTCTTCAAGGTAATCGCGCCCGGCCGGGTTCTGATTAAGCCCGTTGAGAAGAACCGAAAGGGAAGCTTCGCCGCCTCGCACCAGTTCAGAGGTCAGGTATGATTTTCCGCACTGACTGGCTCCGAAAACGCCAAGGGCCACCGGCCGCTGCGCCGACTCTTTGATTCGACGTACAGTCACCTGCTTTTCCTGCAGGATTTTGTCCATGAATTTTCGAATGGCCGCGTCTTTAAGATAGCCGGCAGCCCAGCCCGAGCTGCAATTAAGCAGTTCGGTCAGCTGATCCGACATGGTTACAATCTGCTGTTCTTCGGGGCGCATTTTGCTCTGATTCATTTTGCATCTCCTGGTTTGACAGCTTCAGCAGCGGGCTGCTCTTCCGGTGCCGGTGTTCCGGTTGGGGCCGACTCAGCTTTGCCCTGTTCATTGTTATGCCCGGAATGTGAACCGCCCTGGCTCTGCCCAGTCGGCTGACTTTCGGGAGTCTGATGACCGCAGGTCGGGCAGGTGGAACCTGGCGCCGGAGCCTGACCGCCCTTGTTGCCGCCGGGCGAACCATTGCCTTTGCCGAGACCGGGCAAACCTCCTCCGCCACTGCCGCCACCACCGAGCAGATCGCTGAGGTCGCCAAGGCCACCACCGCCACCGCTTCCGCCCATACCACCGATACCCGGCGGCAGTTGCGGGAAAGCTGACTGCGGCGGCGGCACAAAACGCAGCAGCAGAAGCAGTAGAATGATGATTGCAAGAATTGTCGCCAGCCACTTAACCCAGCGATAACTGCCCAGCCCGCAGGCGAGCATGCGTTTTTCCTTTTCTTCTGCTGCCGGAGCCGCTTCAGGCTTCTTTGTTTCCGGCGATTTCGCAGGTTCGGCCGCTTTAGCCGGCGCGGCGGCGGTTGTCACGGCAGCGGCCGCCGCTGTTTTTTCCGGTTCTTTTACCGGCTGTTCAGGGTAAGGCGGCGGTTCTGGCGGCAGAACTACCGGCTGGGGTTGCGGCTGCCCGGCTGTCTTTTTACCGGCTTTGCGCTGAATTTCGGCGATAAAGTCATCCCAGCCGGCATAGATGCCTTTGCCGGGGTGATTGCCGTCTTCGTTGATAAAACCCCAGTGCACCAGCACCGGCTGGTTTTTAACGATAAAAATCTGGTTCATATCAGGCGAAACGGCTACCGACTTGAGATATTCGGCATAATCTTTTTCTTTGCCGGTGCGG
>Ga0116178_10000788_pt1 | contig 27518 bp, 22 predicted proteins | sample AD_STIC12_MetaG_FD_89880 | JGI IMG/M metagenome (GOLD analysis project Ga0116178, IMG submission 89880) | Active sludge microbial communities of municipal wastewater-treating anaerobic digesters from USA - AD_STIC12_MetaG | ecosystem: Engineered > Bioreactor > Anaerobic > Digestate | place: USA... | reverse complement strand
TCGGGGCCTACGAGCTCGAGGCGCTCCGCGTCTACGACTTCTTCCCCCACACCCCCCACATCGAGACCCTGGCGATCCTAAAATGGGGGACATGATACCCGTTTCCCCATTTCCGAAGCGCCCGCGGCGCGGAGGGAGACCCCCGGCGGACCCCCGGCGGAGATCTCCTCACCTGTGATAGAATCGGGTAACAGGTATCATGTCCCCCATTGATGTCCGCGACCTGACGCTTCGCGAGCTCCAGGACGAGCTCGAGAAGCTCGGGGAACGGCGCTACCGGGCGGTCCAGATCTTCGAGGGGCTCTACAAGAAGCGGGCGGCGGCGTTCGAGGCCATCACGACCTTGGGAAAGGCGCTCCGGGAGAGGCTCGCCGCGCGGTTCACGTTCGCCGGGCTCGAGGTCGCCGACACGCGGTCGTCCGGAGACGGCACGACCAAGCTCCTCTTCCGGCTCGGCGACGGCGAGCACGTCGAGACCGTGATCATCCCCGCCGGCCGCCGCCTGACGGTCTGCCTCTCGACCCAGGTCGGCTGCAAGTTCGCCTGCGCCTTCTGCGCCAGCGGCCGCCGCGGCTTCCGGCGCGACCTCCGTCCGTCCGAGATCGTCGGCCAGGCCGTCCATGTCCGTTCCGCGCTCGGCCGCGAGCCGACCAACTACGTCTTCATGGGCATGGGCGAGCCCCTCGACAACTGGGCCCACGTGGAGAAGGCCGTCCGCATCATGAACGCCCCCGAGGGCATGGCCGTCGCGGCCCGGCGCATCACCGTCTCGACGGCCGGATTCGCCGACGCCTTCCCCCGGCTCTCCGCACTCGATATCCAGATCAACGTCTCGCTCTCCATCCACGCCGTGACCGACCGTCTCCGCGACCGGCTCATGCCCATCAACCGGCGCTTCCCGCTCGACGCGGTCGTCCGGGCGGCCGAGGGCTACGTCCGCTCGGGCGGCCGGATGATCACACTCGAATACTGTCTCCTCGCCGGCCTCAACGATGCGCTCGACGACGCCGACGGCCTGGCCGCGATCGCCCGGCGCCTCCGGGCCAAGGTCAACCTCATCGCCTACAGCCCCGTCGAGGGGCTCGAGTTCAAGACCCCGACGGACGCCGACCTCTCGCGCTTCAAGCGCTGGCTCGAGGAGCGCAGGGTCGGGACGACCGTGCGGCTGTCCAAGGGCAGCGACATCGCTGCGGCCTGCGGCCAGCTGGCCGGTCGCTTCGAGGAGAGGAGCGGAGCATGACAAGAGCGCCGGCCTTCGCTGAATGGGGGACATGATACCTGTTTCCTGATTTTTCCGCCGCTGAAAAAAAACGCCCCGCTCCAATCGTCCTCTCTATTGCAGGAGGTCGATCATGCCGAGATTCGCGCGGGCTGTCGTCCCCGGGTGTCCGCATCACCTGATCCAAAGAGGCAACCGTCGCCAACGCGTCTTCTTCTCTCTCACGTTGATAGGCCGGGCGGCCAGGAAATACGGAATCCGTCGCGGTCCCCGAAGGGATCATGTCCCCCATTTTACCACGAGCCAGAGGAGCAGGACGACGACCCCGACGAGGGCCCAGCAGCCGGCGAAGCCGAGGACATCGACTAGCCGAGGCTTCATGATCTCCCAGTTCGACCCCGCCTTGAGCTTGCGCGACTCGATCTCCTCGTAGCGCTCGACGGCGCGCCGCAGGGCCCGCTCCTCCTCCTCTGGCGTCGGCTGGACGGGCGTGTGGACGCGGGCGAAGAAGCGGTCGAGGTCGGCCTTGGGCACGGGCCGGGTCACGGCGCTCAGCAAGAAGAGCAGGACGAACGGGAACAGAGCGTCGAAGCCGAAGCGGACGGCGCTCAGCTGGGCCTTGGAGAAGCCCGTGAAATCGACCCCGCACCAGCCGAGGATCCAGAGCTCGGCGTGGAACCGGCCGATCCCGACCTTGGGCGAATCCGGGTCCCGGGGGTCGCTCCGGGCGACCTTCTCGTAGAAGATGCCCTCGGGCGGGTTGCGGTGCTCCTTGCGGATGACCTCCCCGACCGCGGCCGCGCGCCCCGCCGCGACGTCCTCCTCGACGGCCCGGGTGGTGATGTTGACGATCCGGGCCCGCGTTTCCCGCAGGAACGAGGGCCGCGTCCGGGCCCACTCGAGCGACTGGAAGACGTTGGGGACGAGGGCGTAGACGGCGAAGCAGACGACGACCTGGGCGATGACCGCGGCCCGGGTCACGCGGCGCCACAGGAAGCCCAGCCAGATGGCCGCGCCGAAGATGGCCGGCAGGGAGATGAAGTACTTGAACAAGTCGAGCAGGTTGCCGATGAACAGGGCCGCGCCCACGCCGCCGAGCAGGGTCGCGCCGATGGCGGCCCGCCCGACCCGGATCAGGTGGCGGTCCGACTTGGGCTTGACGAAGGGCTGGTAGAGGTTGCGGATGAAGAGGGCCGAGTAGGAGACGCTCGACCCGGCCAGGCTGGACATCTTGGCCGAGAGGATCCCGGCCATCATCAGGCCGATGGCGCCGGGGAAGAGCAGGTCCATGGTCATGCGGCCCCAGATGAGGTCGGGATCGTGGAGCCGGCCGGCGTAGAGGGCGATGGCCAGGAGGCCGGTCAGGGCCCAGAAGATCATGATGACGCGCTTGAAGAACATGCCCCCGATCATGCCGACCCGGGCGGTCATCTCGTTCCTGGCCGAGCCGGCCGTCTGCATGCCGGTGGCCACGGCGATGATGGAGACGAGGTTCGCCAGGGCCATGGCCAGGATGGTGTACCAGGCGTACTCGCTCGTCGCCGCCGAGCCGAAGAGCTTGAACATGAAATCGGGGACGGCGGCGTGGAGCCCGGCGAACCCGCCGACGCGGTGGAGGGCGATGGGGATGAGCAGGAGCGAGAAGGCCGTCAGCAGGAACCCCTGGATGACGTCGGTGATGGCCGCGGCCAGGAAGCCGCCCATCATCGTGTAGACGGCCACGATGACCGTGTAGACGAGGTAGATCGAGACCGCGTCCGTGTAGGAGACGAAGGCCCGCAGCTCGCCCTTCTTCTCCCGCTCGACGAGCTCGGCCAGGCGCGCCGACTCGGCCGGGGCGAGCTCCCCGCGCTCGGAGCGGGCCCGGAGGGCCCGGTACTCCTCGAAGAGGTCGACGGCCCGGCGCTCCTCGACGGTGTAGCGCGCGGCGGGCTTGGGCGTCAGGGCCATCATCGTCTTGGCCGCGACCATGTAGCCGACGCCGTTGCCGAGGAAGGCCATGAACAGGGTGAAGACGGCGAAGGCCGCGCCGAGGAACCGGCTCTTGAACCGCTCCGTGAAGAAGTCGCCGATGGTGACCAGGCGGACGCGGCGGAAGAAGGCCGTGGTGAACCAGTAGAAGGGGGTCAGGAAGAGGACGAGGTACTGGATCCACATCCCGCCGACGCCCTGGCGGTAGACCTCGCGGGAGACGACGATGGCCTGGTCGGCGTTGGTCGAGGTGCCCAGGTTGAGGAAGAACTGGTAGAACTTGCCCAGGCGGCGGCCGGCGACGTAGAAGTCCTCGGCCGTCTTGGTCTTGCGCGAGGCCCGCCAGCCGAGCCACAGGACGGCGGCGACGAAAACGAGGACGATGGCGAAGTCGAGCGGGTGCAGCCCGAAAATGGGGGACACGATACCCGTTTCCCTATTCCTTCTCTACTGTCCGTTCGCCACGCGGCATCAGATCCGCCCGAAATGGGGAAACGGGTATCATGTCCCCCATCAGAAGGACCCGGAGTACTTGAGCCAGAGGTCGTCGAGGAGCTTCCAGTAGGCGGCGACGGCGCCGTTGGCCAGGTCGTGCGAGTATTTCGTCAGGAGGTCGCGGGCCTTGCGGGGGTCCTTCTTGTAGAGGGCCAGGGCCTCCGCCTCGAACGCGGCCTGGCCGGCGAAGGCCTTGTCCTCGATCCCCTTCCAGACCTTCTGGACGTCCTGCGACATCTCCTGCCAGCGGAAGTTGGCCAGCCGGCTGACGGTCCGGAAGGCCCACCAGGCGCAGTCCCGGCTGAAGGCCCAGCGGCCGTCGACCATGTAAGAGGCCGGCATTTGGGCGATGCCGATGTAGATGGGCACGTGGGGCGTCGCGGCCGGGTTGTCGTAGCCGAGCCAGACGACGCCGCCGATCGGGCCGGGCAGCCCCTCGCGCGACTGGGTGACCTGGAGGTAGGTCGCGGCCGGCGAGCAGATCGTCCGCTCCCGCTTCAGGCGGAAGAGGGCCAGCGTGTCGGCGTTCATGAACGGCGTCGCCACGGGGCTCTTGACCGTCTCCCCCTTGCGGTTGACCGCGGTCAGCGTCCGGGTCATGTCGTACTCGGTCCCGGCGTAGGTGTCGCGGAAGATGGCCAGGACGTCGGCGACGCCGACCTTCTTCTCGGGCTTGACCGAGAAGGGGAAATTCTCGGACTCGGGATTGAGCCGGAGCGAGGGGGCGAGCAGGCTCAGCACCCGCCACTCGCGTCGGCGGCAGTACAGGCTCGTCCGGGAGTCCGGATTGTAGGCATAGCAGAACTCGAAGGGCTTTCCGCTCGCCTTGGACCAGAAGCCCATCTCCTCGGCCAGCGCGTGGACGTTCCCCGAGGCCATGAAGAACTCGGGGTTGGCCAGGTCGATCTCGCGGATGCGCCCGGCGTTGGCCGAGACGCCGATCTCGTCGTCGGGGACGCGCTGGGCCGCCCAGACCGCCCCGATCCGGCCCTTGCCCGGGCCGTGGATCTCGAAGTGCCAGACCTCCCTGGGGTCGGCGAAGGTGAGGCACTCGCCCCAGTCGTTGTAGCCGTGGGCCCTGGTCAGCTCGTCGGCGACGCGGATGGCCTCGCGGGCCGTCCGGGCCCGCTCGAGGACCAGGCGGTAGAGCTCGGGCGCGTCGATGAGGCCCTTGTCGCTCACGAGCTCGCGGCGGCTGCCGATGGTCGTCTCGCCGATGGCCAGCTGGTGCTCGTTCATGATCGGGTAGGCGGCGTCGAGGTAGGCGTAGGTCTCGGCCACCTGGGGGATCTCGCCCGTCTCCAGGCGGTCGGGGTCGTTGGGGCCCTTGGTCCGCTTGGACTCGTGATAGACCTTGGCCGTCTCCCCCGGCTTGTGCCGGGCGTTGGGGACGATGGCCATCCAGGTCCGGTCGGTCCCGGAATCGCACGAGTGGGAGGTCATGGTCGAGCCGTCGACGGAGGCCCCCCGCCCGACCAGGATGCTCGTGCACGAGTCGAAGCCGGGAGGCGCGTCCGCCGGGGCGCCCGGCGCCGGGGAGGGCGGCGGGAACGACAGGGCCAGGACGGCCAGCCCGAGGACGAGAAAGGACAGGGTTCTCGGTTTGCTCATCGCGCGTCTCCTCCGGGGCGGTTATAGCACGCCCCCGCGACGCCGGTCAAACCGGGGCCGGGATTCGCCGCGGAGAAAAAAAGGGGGGGGCGTTCGGAGAAACGACCCCCCAGGAGGAGAGGGAGTTGACGAGCCTTCAGCCGGCCGCCCCGCGAGACCGGCCGGGCTCGGGGCTCAGCTCTTCTTGCCGTTCTTCTTCTTGGCGTAGAGGCCCAGGACGACCAGCCCGGCCCCGAGAAGGGCGACCGAGGCGGGCTCGGCGACCGAGTAGGTCGGATTCCCGGGCCTGTTCCTGCCGCCTCCCCGGCGCGGGCCTTCGAGCGAAGCCCCGGCGGCCGAAGACGCGACCCAGGCCAGCAACGACGCGCCCGCCAATCCCATGCCAAGGATCCCTGCCGCTTTTTTCATGGATGTCCTCCGCCGCCATCGTAGGCCGGCGCCTCACCCCCGAAATCATCGCGCGAGGCTATTTCAGGGGTGATATTCCGATGACTTTTCTCACCCCTGAAGGCTAACCCCCCCGGCCTTCCGGGCCCGGGGATCCCGGGCCGGCGCTCATTGACGCCCCCCGGGCGACTCTGCTATAGGTGGGAGCCCATGTCCGGACAGCCGTCCTCCGTCCGCTTCCTCGGCGAGTCGCTCGCCCTGGCCTCGGGCCTCGCCTGGGCCGTGGCCGTCGTCCTCTTCCGCGTCAGCGGCCGCACGGTCCACCCCGTCGCCCTGAACCTGGGCAAGAACGTCCTCGGATTGGCCCTGCTCGTCCCGACGCTCGTTCTCCTCGGGGAGCCGCTCGCGCCGGCCGTCCCGGCCGCGACGACGGGCCTTCTCGTCCTGAGCGGCGTCCTCGGCATCGCCGTCTCCGACACGCTCTTCTTCAACGCCCTCAACCGGCTCGGGGCCAGCCTGACGGCCGTCGTCGACTGCTTCTACAGCCCCTTCGTCATCGTCTTGTCGTTCGCCTTTCTCGGCGAGCGCCTGACGCTCATCCAGCTCGCCGGGGCCGGGCTCGTCGTCTCGGCGGTCCTGACGGTCTCGAAAGAGGGGAAGGCCGAGAAGCTCGATCCCCGGGAGCTCGCCGCCGGCATCGCCTACGGCGTCGCGGCCATGTTCTTCACGGCGCTGGGGATCGTCATGGTCAAGCCGGTGCTGGGAACGGTCTCGGTCTACTGGGCCACGCTCGTCAGGATGGCCGGGGGGACGGCCGCCCTGGCCCTTCTCGTCCCGGCCCTCAAGTCGAGAAGGGCCGTCGTCGGCCCGCTCTTCGACCGCCGCAACTGGAAAGCCCTGGTCCCCGCGGCCTTCTTCGGCTCCTACCTCTCCCTGCTCCTGTGGACGGGCGGGATGAAGTACGCCCCGGCCTCGGTCGCGGCGATCCTCAGCCAGCTCAATTCGATCTTCATCGTCGTCATCGCCGCGATCTTCCTGCGCGAGCGGCTGACGGGCTGGAAAGCGCTGGCCGTGGCCCTGGCCTTCGCCGGGGCCTGGCTCGCGGCCAACCCCTGATCTGTCAGTTTCCCGCCGCCAGGGCGGCCGCGACCCAGAAGGAGTGCTTCGGGTAACGGGAGCTGCGGCCCATCTCGCCGACCCCGCCGCCCATGCCCCCGATCTCGCCGCCCGAATCGCCGCTGGAGTCCCGCCAGCCGCCTTCGGCTGAAACGCCCCGGTCTCTGGCGCTGACGCTCTGGTCGGCCCGGCCGGCCATCATGTCGCGCATGATCTGCTGGGTTATGCCGCCCCACTCGAAGCCGAGCATGATCGGGTCGCCGGACATGATCGGGTCGCCCGACCGCGCGCCGCCGGCCGCCCGGATCAAGGCGAGGGGAACGCGGAACTCGCAGACGGTCAGGGGGCCCTTGTCGATCTGCCGGTACATCGGCGAGTCGATCTGTCCGCCCGCGAGCTCGACGGCGGCGGGGGCCTTCTTCGGCCTGATGACCTCCTCGGTGAAAACGATGTGGGTCGGCTTCTTGCGGATCTCGGCCTTCTCGGCCTCGCTCACGGCCTGGCCCCGCTTCTCCATGTTGGCGATGAGGGCCTCGGCCGTGTACTGCTTCTTCTGGAAGAGGACGCCGTGGTCCTTGGCCTTCTTGCCCCCGGCGGCGAAGTAGATCTTCATGCCCGTGTAATCGAGGGTCGACTTGGAGGAGACGCGCGAGCCCGAGCCGGGCTGGGGGGCGCGGAAGACCATGATGATGTAGAGGTTGCGGCCGTCGTTCCTCAGGGCGTACTGGACCCCGGAGCCGTCGTCCGTGACGGGCTCGGAAGTGTCCCACTCCTGGGCGACGCCGTCGATGGTCATGGGCGCGGCCTGCCAGATGCTCTGGACCTTCTGAACATCCGCCGCCGCGGCGGGGGCCGCCGCCAGAGCGCCCGCGAGCGCTGCGGCCGTGAGAGCGATGAGCATCCTTTTCATTACGACCTCCTCGGGCCGCAAGGCCCGCTTGCTATGACACAGTTCCGTTCCGATTATATCACATCGCCGGTCGGGTCAAAGCCTCCCAGGCCTCGAAGACCGCGGCCACGTTCTCCGGCCGGGCCCCGGGGCCGAACTCGCACTGGGCGATCGCCCCGCCCCCGCGCCAGAGGGCCCGGTGGACCTCCCCGACCGCCGCGGCGACCTCGGCCGGGGTGCCGGAGGGCAGCAGCCGCTGGCGGTCGACCTCGCCCCAGAAGGTGAGCTTCCCGGCGAAGCGGCGGCCGATCTCGGCCACGTCCATGCAGAAGATCTGGGCGTTGAGGGCGTCGAGGCCGATCTCGACGAGGTCCGGCAGGATGGCGGCGATATGGCCGTCGGAGTGCATGAAGGCGTACTTGCCGTTGCGGTGGGCGATCTCGACGTACTCCCGGTAGAGCGGCTTGAAGAGCTCGCGCCACAGGCCCGGCGCGACGAGCAGCCCCGTCTGCCCGCCCCAATCGTCGGCGAAGACGAGGGCGTCGACCTCGGTCGAGGCCCAGAGCTCCATCTCCTCCCTGAAAAAGGCGTGGACCGCATCGATCAGGCGGAAGAGGCCCTTGGGCCGCTCGGCCAGGTCGACGTAGAGGTTCTCCGGGCCGCGCAGGGACTGGAGAAGCTCGAACGGCCGGGCCCCCGTCTTGGCCAGGACGAAAGCGCCCGAGGCGGCGCAGAAGCCGTCGACCTCGGCGAGATCGACGGTCAGCCGCTCCCGGGGGACGCGGAGCCCGTCGAGGCCGGACCAGTCCCGGAGCCGGGGCTCCTTGACCTGGCCGATGATGCCCCTCTGCGCGTTCTCGAAGCGGCAGCCCCACTCGTCGACGAAGACCCCCGGCTCGTACTCCTCGCCCTCCGTCCGCGGCGGCTCCCGCAGGAAGGCCGGCGAGCTGACGATGTCGTCGGGGAAGCGCGCCCGGAGCGCGGCCAGCTCCGCCGGCCAGGTCATCTCGGCCCAGGGCAGGGTCCAGAGCTGGCGGGGGACGCGGGCCGGGCCGCGGAACTCGAGGGTGTCGACGACGAGCTCGCGCGAGGTCATCGGGCGGCGATGATCCGGCCGATCTCTTCGACGGCCGAGGCGGCGTCGGGGGCGAAGCCGTCGGCCCCGATCCGGTCGGCGTAGTCGCGGGTGACGGGGGCCCCGCCGACGACCACGGGGACGGCCAGGCCGGCCTTCTTCACGGCCTCGACGACGTTCTTCATCTGGACCATGGTCGTCGTCAGCAGGGCCGAGAGGGCGATGGCCCCGGCGCCGCTGGCCCGGGCCGCGTCGAGGTACTTTTCGGGCGCGACGTCGACGCCGAGATCGACGATCTTGAAGCCGTTGCCGCGGAGCATCATGGCCACGAGGTTCTTGCCGATGTCGTGGAGGTCGCCCTTGACCGTGCCGATGACGACGATGCCGCGGGGCTTGACCCCGGCCTTGGCCAAGTGCGGCTCGAGCTTGGCCAGCCCGGCCTGCATGGCCCGGGCGGCGACCAGGACCTCGGGGATGAAGACCTCGTTCCTCTTGAACTGCTCGCCGAGGCGCTCCATGCCGGGGATGAGCCCTTCGTCCAGGATCCGGGCCGCGGCGACACCTCCGGCCAGGGCCCCGTCGACGAGCGATTCGACCTCGGCCTTCTTCCCCGCGATCAGGGCCTCCTGCATGGCGGCGAGCATCTCGGTCCTCCTCGGGTCAGCGGATGAAGGGGAAGCTGAGGGCGATCTGGAAGCCCTCCGTCCGGACCGGACCGGCCCCGGCCGGGTCCCTGGCGATATCGGCCAGCCCCCCCTGATAGCGGACGTGGAAGATGAGCCCCGCCCCGCGGCGCGGCATGGTGATGATCCAGGCGGCCTCGAGGAGGACCCCGTAGTTGGCTTTCTTGAAGGACGCCGCGGCGTCGCGGACGTGGAGGAGCTCCCGGCCCGTCCCGGGCTCGGCCCGGAAGCGCTCGCCGGCCGAGGTCAGGGCGCCGGCGAAAAGGCCGCCGCCGAGCTCGAAGCGCCCGAGCCGGTACATGAGCCGGACCGGGGCCTCCAGGTAATCCAGGACGACGGCCGACTTGGCCGGATCGGCGAAGATGGGGTCGAGGGCCGGGTCGCCGGTCGTGACGAACGGGATCCCGGTCGCCCCTTTGCGCGAGAACAGGCCGAGCTCGGGAGTCAGGAAGAGCCTCGGGCCCAGCTTGATCCTGGCCGCCAGGCCGAAGCTGAAGGCGCCCAGCCGGTCGCCCTGGCCGAGGCCCCGGAGCCGGCCGCAGTCGAAGCCGAACTTCAGCCCGAAGTTGAGCTTCTCCGAGGCCGCCGTGTCGCCGGCGATCTGGCCGACGATCGAGGACTGGGCCCAGGCTCCGCCGCCGGACGCGGCCAGGACAGCCAGCATGAGCGTGAGCGCGCGCGCCGCCTTCTTCACGATTACGAGAGGATATCCCAACCAGGCCGCGTTTGCAAGACGTCCCGGCCGCACCGCGGAGCGGCGCGGGGCGGCGCGCCGGGGAAGCAGGTTCTCTTCCATGTTGTGTGGGTCGGATGGGCCGGCAAACGGGGACATGTCCTCCCGGTACGTGTCGCCGTTCAGACATGCGGGACACGTACCGGGGCGGTACATGTCCCGACACGCGCCTCGGCCCGGGGCTGTTCAAGAGGCGGGCCTTGCTGATATGATAAGGCCGCCGGACGGGGCCATGAGAGAATTCAAGGTCGGCGTCGACAGCTACAGCCTCAAGCCCCTCGACCTCAGCCCCTTCGAGCTCCTCGAGTGGGCGGTGCTCAACGAGGCCGACGGGGTCCAGTTCTCCGAGATCAACGTCCCGCCGGGGACGGCCGTGGACAAGACCTTCCTCCGCGAGGTCCGCAGCTTCGCCGAGGAGAACCGCCTCTACGTCGAGTGGGGCGGCGGCGAGCACATCCCCCTCGATCTCGCCACGGGCGGGCCCAGGGACATCGCGGCCACGAACCGCCGGGCGGCCGAGCAGGCCTTCCACGCCGGCGCGGCCACGGTCCGGTCCTGCTCGGGCGGCCTGATGCGCTGGCGGAAGGAGTCTCCGTCGACGGACGAGTTCCTCCGGGCCGCGGCCGCGGCCCTGCGGGCCCAGAGGCCGATGCTCCGCGACTTCGGCGTCGTCCTGGCCATCGAGACCCACTTCGAGTTCACCTCGTTCGAGCTCCTCCGCCTCTTCGACATGTGCGACGCGGCCCCCGGCGAGTACCTGGGCGTCTGCCTCGACACCATGAACCTCCTGACCATGCTCGAGGACCCCGTCCTGGCGGCGCGCCGCCTCCTCCCCTGGACCGTGACGACCCACATCAAGGACGGCGGGCTCCTGCTCACGGAGGACGGCTTCGTGTCCTTCACCGCCGAGGCCGGCAAGGGCGTCGTCGACCTGGCCGCGATCATCGAGGCCCTCGGCGCCGCCCATCCCGGCATCGCCCTGACGGTCGAGGACCACGGCGGCGATTTCCGGATCCCCGTCCACGACCCGGAGTTCCTGGCCCGCTTCCCCGACCTCGCGGTCCCCGAGCTCGTCCGGCTCCTCGGGCTCGCGGCCCGGACACGGTCTCTCCGCGACGCGGGCAAGCTCTCTCCCCTGCCGCGGGACCGCTGGCCGGCCGTCTGCGAAGGCCGGGTCAGGCGCGACATCCGGGCCGTCCGGCGCGTCGCCGGCGGGACGGCGGCGTGACCGGCCATGGCCGCGCACGCCCGGTTCCGCCTCCGCTCGGCCGGGAGCCTGCTCGCCGAGGCCGGCCGCCTCGGGCTCGATATCCCCTATGAAGACGATCCCTCCATCCTCGCCGAAAGGGCCGTCGTCGCGGGCCGCACGGTCCCCAACCGCCTGGCCGTCCTCCCGATGGAGGGAGCGGACGCCGACGCGTCGGGCGGGCCGTCCGAGCGGACCCGGCGCCGCTACCGCCGCTACGCCGCCGGGGGCGCCGGCCTCATCTGGATCGAGGCGGCGGCCGTCCGCCCCGACGGGCGCTCCAACCCGCGCCAGCTCCGGCTCACCGGGAGCACCGTCGGCGCCTTCGCCCGGCTGGCCGAGGAGACGCGGGCCGCGGCCGCCGCGGAATGGGGCCCGGGCCACCGGCCGCTCCTCGTCCTCCAGCTGACGGACTCCGGCCGCTTCGCCAAGCCGGAGGGGACGCCGCGGCCGCGGATCGTGCAGCACAATCCCCACCTCGACCCGCTCCTCGGCCTGCCGGCCGACTACCCCCTCGTTCCCGACGACGAGCTCGACGCGATCCGGGACGACTTCGTCGAGGCGGCCGACCTGGCCGCGGCGGCCGGCTTCGACGGCGTCGACATCAAGGCCTGCCACGGCTATCTCGTCTCCGAGATCCTGGCCGCCCACGGCCGCGAGGACAGCCGCTACGGCGGGCCGTTCGCGAACCGGGCCCGCTTCCTCCTCGAGACGGTCGGGCGCGTCCGCGGCGAGACGCCCAGCCTGATCGTGACCTCGCGGCTATCGGCGGCCGACCTCGTCCCCTTCCCCTTCGGCTTCGGCATGGACCCCGACGCGCCCGGGAACGTCGACCTCGACGAGCCCAAGGCCCTCGTGGCCGGGCTGGCCGAGGCGGGCGTCCGCGTCCTGGCCCTGTCGCTCGGCGTCCCGGCCTGGAAGCCCCACTTCGGCCGGCCCTTCGACCGGCCGGTCCCGGGCGGGCCCGTCCCGGACGAGCACCCGCTCGAGGGCGTGGCCCGCCATCTGCGGATCGCCTCGGAGATCCAGCTCGCCTCGCCCCGAATCGCCGTCGTCGGCGCCGGCTACTCCTGGCTCCGGGCCTTCGCCCCCGGCGTCGGCGCGGCCATGGTCGCCGCCGGGCGGACCGCCGTTATCGGTTTCGGACGGGGCGCGCTGGCCTACCCGGACTTCGCCGCCGACCTCGTCCGCGAGGGCCGGTTCGATCCCGGGAAGGTCTGTACGACCTGCTCGCTCTGCTCGGACCTCCTCCGCCGCCAGGAACCGGTGGGCTGCGTCGTCCGGGACCCGCTCTACAAGAGCGCCGCCGCGTCGGCCCGGAAAGGAGGCCAGGCCCCATGAGGACGAGCCGCGTCCGGATCGGCGGGCGGACCTATCCGCTCCACTCCCTCAACACCCTCGTCATCGGCAGCGGCGCGGCCGGCCTCAACGCCGCCGTCCGCCTCCATGAGCACGGGCAGGCCGACGTCGCGGTGGTCACATCGCGCCTGGGGGCCGGCGCCTCGGCCGAGTCCGGCTCGGACAAACAGACCTACTACAAGCTCTCGCTCTCCGGCGACCGGCCCGACTCCGCGGCCGAAATGGCCCGCGACCTGGCGGCGGGCGGCTCGGCGCACGGCGACATCGCCCTGGCCGAGGCCCAGGGCTCGCTCGAGGCCTTCTTCCACCTCGTCGCCCTGGGCGTCCCCTTCCCCCACGACCGCTTCGGCGCCTACGTCGGCTACAAGACCGACCACGACCCGCGCCAGCGGGCCACCTCGGCCGGGCCGCTGACCTCGAGGATGATGTTCGAGAAGCTCCTCGCCGAGTGCCGGCGCCGCCGGGTCCGCGTCTTCGACGGCCACGAGGCCATCGCGCTCCTCGCCGGGGGGCGGGGCGTCCGCCGCCGGGTCCTCGGGGCCGTCGCCCTCGACCGGGCCGGGCTCGGCTCGCGGGAGCGCGGTTTCATCCTCTTCAACGCCGTGAACGTCATCGCCGCCACGGGCGGCCCCGGCGGCCTGTACGAGCACTCGGTCTACCCGGAGAGCCAGACCGGGTCCCACGGCCTGCTCTTCGAGGCCGGCGCCACGGCCCACAACCTGACCGAGTCCCAGTTCGGCCTGGCCTCGACCAAGTTCCGCTGGAACGTCTCCGGCGCCTACCAGCAGGCCGTCCCCCGCTACGTCTCGACGGACGCGCGGGGCGGCGACGAGCGCGAGTTCCTCAACGACTACTTCCCCGACATGGGCGCGCTGGCCACGGCCGTCTTCCTCAAGGGCTACCAGTGGCCGTTCGACCCGCGCAAGGCCCGGGGCGGCGGCTCGTCGCTCATCGACGTCCTCGTCCACGAGGAGACGGTCGTCAAGGGGCGGCGCGTCTTCCTCGACTTCCGCGCCGACCCCCGCGGCGACGGCCGGTTGGCGCCGTTCGCGCCGGCGCTCCTCGGCCCCGAGGCCTTCGCCTATCTCGAGCGGTCGGGCGCGCTCATGGCCACGCCCATCGCCCGGCTGAGGAAGATGAACCCGCCGGCCGTCGCCCTCTACCGGGCGCACGGGATCGATCTCGCCCGCGAGCCGCTGGAGATCGCCGTCTGCGCCCAGCACAACAACGGCGGCTTCAGGGCCTCGGTCTGGTGGGAGTCGAACGTCCGCGGGCTCTTCCCGGTCGGCGAGGTCTGCGGCACCCACGGCGTCACCCGGCCGGGCGGCTCGGCCCTCAACGCCGGGCAGGTCGGCGGCGCCCGGGCGGCCCTGTTCATCGCCCGCCGCCGGGCCGGCCGGCCTCTCTCCGACGCCGCGTTCGCCCGGGCCGCCGGCCCGCTCGTCCGGGCCAGGCGGGAGCTGGCCGAGGCCATGCTGGGCCGGGAACAAGCGGGCTCGCTCGACCCCGCCGCCTGCCTCGCCGAGGTCCGGCGGCGGATGTCCGCCTGCGGCGCGGTCGTCCGGGACGCCGCCGCCGTCAGGGCGGGGAAAGACGCAGCCCGCGGGCTGTGGCTCCGGGCCCGCCGCGGGCTCCGGGCCGCTTCGCCCCGCGACCTGCCCCGGGCCTTCAAGTCCCTCGACCTGGCCCTGACCCACGCCGTCTACCTCGAGGCCATCGCCGAGTACCTCGACCGGGGCGGTAAGAGCCGGGGCTCCTATCTCGTGCCCGACCCGGCCGGCGAGCCCCCCCACCCGCGCCTCGGCGGGCGCTGGGCCTTCTCGCTCGCCGGACCGGACGACTTCGTCGGGCGGAACATCCTGGAGGTCCGCCTCGGCGGCCGGGGCCGGCCCGAAAAGCGCTGGGTCCCGGTCCGGCCCGTCCCTCCGGCCGAGGCCTGGTTCGAGACCGTCTGGGACGACTTCCGCAACGACCGCATCGTCGCCGAGGAGGAATGATCGTGCCCAAGAAACCGCGCGGCTCACGCCCCGCCGCCGTCGTCACCGGGGCCGGGCGAGGCATCGGCCGGGGGATCGTCCTGGCCCTGGCCCGCGAGGGCTTCGACGTCGTCGGCATCGACATCGTCTTCGAGCCGGGGGACCGGAGGAAGGGCCTCTTCGAGGTCAAGGAGCGCGTCCGCGAGCTCGGCGGCCGGTTCCTGCCCGTCGCCGGGGACATCGCCAGGATCGAGGACCACGACCGGATGCTCGACGCCGCGGCCGGGGTGTGCGGCCGGATCGACGTCCTGGTCAACAACGCCGGGGTCGCCCCGGCCGAGCGCGTCGGCGTCCTGGAGACGGGCCCCGCGAGCTACGACCGGCTCCTCTCGACGAACGCCCGGGGGCCGTTCTTCCTGAGCCAGAACGCGGCGAAACGGATGCTCGCCCAGAAGCCCCTCGAGAACGGCCCCGCCCCGGCCATCGTCTTCATCACCTCCATCTCGGCCGCCGTCTCCTCGGCCTCGCGGGCCGAGTACTGCATTTCGAAGGCGGCCCTGAGCATGGCGGCCACGGTCTTCGCCGACGCCCTGGCCGCGAAGGGCATCGGCGTCTACGAGGTCCGGCCGGGCATCATCGCCACGGACATGACCGCCGGGGTGAAGAAGAGATACGACCGGCTCATCGCCGAGGGCCTCGTTCCCCAGGGCCGCTGGGGGCGGCCCGAGGACGTCGGCCGGGCCGTGGCCGCGCTGGCCCGGGGCGACTTCGCCTTCTCGACCGGGGCCGTGATCGAGGTGAGCGGCGGCATGAACGTCCGCCGGCTCTGAGCGCGCGCCTCGACCCGGGCTTCGCTCGCCCAGCCGCGCGCTCCCCCTCCTCCGACAGCGGGGACCGCCGGGGCGACGCCCATCGCCGCCGCGGGAGAGGGGGGACCGGGGTCGCGGAGAGGCCCGTTTTTGCGGGGGCCGAGGGGCTGTGGTATCCTAAGCCCGAACGGAGGGAACACATGAGCGCGCAAAAGACGCAGGGCCGCATCTTCTGGGGCATCCTTCTCATCTTCCTCGGGGTCCTGTTCCTCCTGGACCAGATGGGCCGGATCGTCTTCGGGGACTTCGTCGGCCGCTACTGGCCGGCGATCTTCATCCTCATCGGCGTCTCCATCCTTCTCAGCAACAATTTCAGGAACGTCGGGGCGGGGGCCTTCTTCATCCTCTTCGGCGCCTTCTTCCTGCTCATCCGCCTGCGGGTCTTCGACCGGGCCCTCTGGCACTTCGTCTGGCCGCTGGCCATCATCGGGGCCGGCCTCTGGGTCCTGCTCCGGCCGGCCTGGCATCCGGACAGACAGTCGGCCTCGGAATCGACGGCCGACGACCTGAACATCAAGCAGGTCTTCTCCGGGACGAGCCGAAAGGTCGTGTCGCAGAGCTTCCGGGGCGGCGCGGCCGAAGTCGTCTTCGGCGCGGCCGAGATCGACCTCCGCGGGGCCCGGCTCGCCGGCGGGCAGGCCGAGCTGGCGCTGTCGGCCGTCTTCGGGAGCGTCGAGGTCCATGTCCCGCGCGAATGGCAGGTCGTCCTGGAGGGGACGCCCGTCCTCGGCTCCGTCGAGAGCCGCAGGAAGGCCCCGAGCGAGCCGGCGGCCGAGGTCCTGACCGTCAGGGGATCGGCCGTCCTGGGCTCGATCGAGGTCAAGGACTAGCCCGCCATGCGCAAGGGACTCCTCTGGGCCCTGGCCGTCCTCCTCACCTTGGCCTCGCTCGTCCATCAGCGGCTGACCGGCCCGACCTATCCGTTGAAGGGCCGGGCCGCCGTCGGCGGGACGGAGGTCCGGTACAAGCTGCCCCGGAGCGCCGAGACGACGGCCGACGCCGAGGTGGCCGTGCCCGCGCCGGCGCCGCTCGAGGGCTGGATCGAATGGAAGCGCTACCCGACGGGCGACGCCTGGGAGAGGCTGCCGCTCGCCCGGGAGGGCGACCGGCTGGTCGGCCGCCTGCCCCGGCAGCCGGCGGCCGGCAAGGTCGCCTACCGGGTCGCCGTCGGGGAAGGGGCGGGCCGGGCCGTGATCGGCGGACGCGAGCCCGTCATCCTCCGCTTCAAGGACCCGGTCCCCGGCTGGATCGTCGTCCCCCACGTCCTGGTGATGTTCGCCGGCATGCTCTTCTCCACGGCGGCCGGCCTCGCGGCCCTCGACAGGAAGAGGAACCCGCGGCGGCTCGTCCTCTGGGCGGTCGGGCTGCTCTTTCTCGGCGGCTTCATCCTCGGCCCGCTCATGCAGAAGTTCGCCTTCGGCGTCGCCTGGGCCGGGTTCCCGCTCGGGACCGACCTGACCGACAACAAGACGCTCATCGCCTTCCTCTTCTGGATCGTCGCCCTGGCCGCCGGGCGCAAGGGGAAGCCGGCCCGGCCCTTCGTCGTCGCCGCGTCGCTCGTGACGCTCGTCATCTTCCTCATCCCGCACAGCCTCCTGGGCTCGGAGCTCGACTACTCGAAGCTGGGCTGACGCTCTCCCCTACTTGAGCTGGAAGCGGACGGTCACCGTGAACACGATGGGCCGGGCTTTGCCCTCGTGGACGAACGGCTCGTAGACCCACTGGCGGACCGCGTCGATGGCGGCCTGGTCGAGGAGAGGGATCGAGCGCAGGACCATCGTTTCCACGACCTTGCCGGTCTCGTCGGTCTTGACGCTGAGGATGACCACTCCCTCGACGCCGGCCTGGCGGGCGACCTCAGGGTAGACCGGCTGGACTTCCTTGAGCAGAGCGGGCGGCTTGATGTCGCCGGTGGCTTTGACGGCCCCTTCGGCGAACTTGTCGGCGGCCCTGTGTTCGGGTTCATCGAGGGTGAACCTGACGGTCACGGTGAAAACGGCCTTGTGCGGTTTGCCGTCGATGACCAGGGGCTCGTATTTCCACCGCCTGACGGCGTCGATCGCGGCCTGGTCGAGCAGCGGGATCGAGCGCAGGACGCGCGTTTCGATGACGTCGCCCTGCTCGTCGGTCTTGGCCTCGAGGATGACCACGCCCTCGACGTGGGCCTGCTTGGCGATTTTCGGGTAGACCGGCTGGACCGACATGACGAGCTTGGGCGGCTGGACCTTGCCGACGGCCCGGACGGCGCCGCCTTCGAATTGAACGGCGCCTCCGGCGACGCCGCCGACGACACCCCCCTCGACGCCACCTTCGACCCCGCCCTGGACTCCCCCGGCGACGCCGCCGCTGACGCCGCCTTCGACCTGGGGCTTTTTCTTATCGTCGAGCTGGAACCTCATCGTTACCGTGAATGTGACCGGCTGGGGCTTGCCGTCGATGACCATGGGCTCGTAGACCCACTGTTTGAGGGCGTCCAGGGCCGCCTGGTCGAGAAGGGGGATGCCCCGGAGGATCTTGACGCTCGCGACCCGGCCGTAGGTGTCGGTCGTCGCTTCCATGATGACGACGCCCTGGACGCCGGCTTTCCTGGCCTCCTCGGGATAGACCGCCGGGACCTCCTTGATGAGCTGGGGCGGCTTGACCTTGTCGGCGCCGGCCCTGATCACGCCCCCGACGACCCCGCCGACCGTTCCGCCCGCGGGCCTGGCGGCGGCCGCGGCCGGATCGCCGACCCAGCGCTCGACCCTGAGGGTGATGAAGTAGGGCTTCTGCTCCGTGTTCTCGAAGCCGAAGACAGCCGCGGCCTTCGCCGGGAGCGAAAATTCCGTGTCCAAGAGGTTGGCCCGCCGGTCGCGGCTCTGCTCCCAGACCTCGATCCGGAACTGGTTCTTTTCGGGGCGCCGGCCGGGGGTGACGATGAGCAGGTATTCCTGGCCGTTCAGCCGGAACATGTACAGGGCCTTGTCGTTCTTCCCTTTCTCCCAGCCCAGGTCCGCGGTGGCGATCAGGCCGAGGTCCTCGAGGCCGTAGACCTTCTTGATCTGCTGGTCGGCCTTGACGTCCTCCTCGAGCTCGTAATTGGAGAAGCTCATGAACTTCAGATAGGAGGACGTGACGGGTTTGGCCGGCGCGGGCGCCGCCTCTCGCGATCCTTCGAGGATCCTCATCGTCAGCGCGAACGCGGTCACGGGGGACGATGAGGTTTGAGGCGGCTCGGCCGCGGCGAACGCGGCCAGGACGCCGACGGCGAGGAGCGTTCCCGCGAAAAGGCTCCAATGTCGCTTATTCATCACCACCCTCCTCATGGGGTTTTTTGGGCCCAGACGAAGACCGAGTCCGAGCCCTGCGGCTGATAGACGAACGTTTGGGCGGGCGCGCCGCCCACGTTGACATAGCTGATCTCGAAGCGGTCGGGCGCGGCCGCGGCCGGCGTTTCGGTCTCGCGGAGGACCCACAAGCCGGTGACCGCGATGACCAGGGCCAAGGCCGAGACGGCCACCGCCCGCCACGCGGCGCCGGCGGCCCGGGGCGTTTCCGGAACGCGCCCCGAACGCTCCCGTTCCGCGGCGATCCTCGGCCAGAGGCCCCGCGCGTCTCCCGCCCGGTCCGGGGCGACGAGAAGCCCTCGCGCCTCTTCCCGGCTGAGGAGCCGGGCCTGGCAGCGCGGACAGCCCTCCATGTGGCTCCGGATGAGCCAGTCCCGGAAGGGCCGCAGGGGCAGGGCGGCATGAAGAAGGTCAGCCGTTCTGCAAAACATGGGCGTTCTCCAGCAGGGCCTTGATCTTGCGGCGGGCGTTGAAAAGGAAGACCCGGGCCGTCGAGGCCGAGCAGGCCAGGACCGCCGAGATGTCCTTGGCCGTCAAGCCTTCGTTGGCCCAGAGCGTCAGGGCCGCCCGCTCACGCGGGGACAGCTTCTTGAGAAGGGCGGAGGGCAAGGGCTCGGGGGCGGCCGGATGGGGATTCCCGCCCCGCCCGGCCACGGCCGGCTCGAACCGGGCCCGCTCCGAGAACGCCTTGAACCGCCTTTTTTTCCTGAGCATGTCGAGCGATCTCCTATAGGCGATGGTCAGGAGCCAGGTCTTGAAGCTCCGCGCCCGGTCGTATCGGGCGAGGCGCCGGAAGACCTGGAGGAAGGTCTCCTGACAGACGTCCTCGGCGTCCTGCCGGTTGCCGATGACGTTGAGGGCCACGGACAGGACGAGATCCCCGTAGGCCTCGACCATCGCCCGCTGGGACAAAGGGTCCCCGGCGAGGCAGCCGTCGATCGTCTCTTGCTCGTTCACGGGAGCCTTTGTCCCACGTTCCATCCGAGAATACGCCGACTGACGCCGGGGCGTTTAGGGAGAGCCCCTCCCCTCCTCTATTCGTACACCTTTGCCCTGTCGCTGTCATCCAGCGAGACCGGGGACACGTCCCGAGGCGGGACATGTCCCCATCTCGCTTGTCCCCTTCTCGCTCCGGCCCTCGCTCCGGCGCACGAACCGGCGTCTGCGGACAATTCGAGGAGGATGAGCTTACGGTCCGAGCCCTCCTTTTGACTTTTCTACGGTGTCTTTGATAGATTTTCGGCGCACATGGAAAAGAACCCCAGCCCCAGGCCGAAAAAGGAGGCCGCCGCGGGCCGGCGGACTCCCGCCCTCGGCGCCGATGGCCGCTACAAGGTCCTCGTCGAACAGCTGCCGGTCGGGGTCTATCGGACCACCACCGAAGGCGCCTTCGTCGAGGCCAACGCGGAGCTCATCCGGATGCTCGGCTTCAAGAGGCTCTCGGACCTCTTCCGCCGCAACGTCAAGGATTTCTACGTCCGGCCGGAGGACCGTCAGACCCATCTCGAGAAGATGTCGGCCAAGGCGACGGTCTTCCATGAGTTCGAGCTCCGGCGGGCCGACGGCCGGAAGTTCTGGGTCCGCGACTACAGCCGCCGGGTCAGGGACCCCGACGGCTCGTCCCACTACGACGGCATCCTCGTCGACGTCACGGAAAGAAAGGCCGCCGAGCGCAAGGTCCGGCTGACCGTCGAGAAGCTGCGGCTGAGCAACGAGAAGCTCGAGAGCCTGTCCCTGTCCGACCACCTGACCGGGCTCTACAACCGCCGGGGCTTCTACTCGTTCGGCCTGCAGCAGATGAAGATCGCCAAAAGGCTCAAGGCCGCGAACTACCTCGTCTTCCTCGACATCGACAACCTCAAGGAGGTCAACGACGCCCACGGCCACTCCGTCGGCGACCTGCTCCTCCAGGGCGTGGCGGCGATCCTCAGGACGACGCTCCGGGAATCCGACGTCATCGGGCGCATCGGCGGCGACGAGTTCGCCGTCCTGGCCATGCGCTCCAAGGGCCAGGGCGAGAAGAGCCTCATGGCCCGGATCGAGGAGGGCGTCGCGGCCTTCCGCGTCAAGGGCCGGGCCCGGCTGCGGCTGTCCGTCAGCATGGGCCTCGTGGCCGTCGACCCCCAGAAATACCAGCAGCTCGACGACGTCCTGGCCCAAGCCGATTTCCTGATGTACCGGCAAAAGCGCATAAAAGAGCGACAGGAGAACCCGTTATGACATCGACCCGAGCGAAGATCCTCGCCCTCGCCGCGGTCCTCGGCCTCGCGGCCGCGTTCGGCCTCGCGGCCCAGGACAAGCCCGCGGCCCCCGCGCCCGCGGCCCCGGCCGCGCCGGCCGGCCCCCGGCCCATCGCCCTCCTGGACATCCTGGCCTGGAAGTCCATCGGCGCGGCCGAGCTCTCCCCCGACGGGAACTGGTTCATGTACCGCCTGTCCCCTCTCGAAGGCGAGAGCGAGGTCGTCATCCGCGAGGTCAAGGGGACGAAGGAGCACCGCTTCCCGATCGGCGAGGCGCCGCGCTTCGGCGGAGGGCCGCGCTTCGGCGGAGCGACCCAGACCGGCTTCTCGGCCGACTCGAAGTGGGCCGCCTTCCTCGCCTATCCCGGCTCGAAGGACGCCAAGGCCCTGCGGAAGGAGAGGAAGCGGGTGACGACGACGGCCGTCCTGGTCGAGCTGGCCACGGGCGAGAAGACCGAGTTCGAGAAGGTCCGGTCCGTCGCCTTCTCCGGCGACAACCCCGCCTTCGTCGCCATGCACCGTTACGCCCCCGAAGCCCAGGAGAAGGAAAAGGACAAGTGGACGGGAGCTGATCTGGTCGTCCGGGAGCTCGCGACCGGAAAAGAGGTCAACATCGGCAACGTCGCCGAGTTCGCCTTCGACAAGGCCGGCGCCAGGCTGGCCTTCCTCATCGACGCCCAGGGCCAGGCCGCCAACGGCCTGGAGCTCCGCGACATGGCCACCGGCGCGGTCACGGCGCTCGAGAGCGACAAAGCCGCCTACAAGTCCCTGGCCTGGACGGAGAAGGGCGAGGCCCTCTCCTTCCTCAAGGGCAAGGAGGACAAGGCCTACGAGGACAAGCTCTGGAGCGTCGTCGGCTTCAGCGGCTTCCGCGACCCGAAGGGGCCGCGCAAGGTCGTCTACGACCCCGCCGCCGACAAGTCCTTCCCCGACGGCATGACCGTCAGCCCCGACCGCGCTCCGTCATGGACCGAGAGCTTCGACGCCCTCCTCTTCGGCATCCGCGAGGCCAAGAAGAAGAGGGACGCGGACAAGAAGGACGCCCCGGCCGCGGGACCGGGTCCCGGCGCGGGGCCCGGCGCCGAAGCCGACGAGGACGTCCCCGACCTCGTCATCTGGCACGGCCAGGACAGCCGGCTCCAGTCCGCGCAGCAGGTCCAGGAGCAGCGGGACAAGGCCTTCAGCTACCTCGCCGCGTACCGGGTCGCCGAGAAGAGGTTCGTCCGCCTGGCCGACGACGAGGTCCGCGACGTCGGCGCGGCGCCCAAGGAGAGATACGCCGTCGGCCGGGACATCCGGGCCTACGAGCTCGACGCGAACCTCGACGGCCGGTCCTTCTCCGACATCTACGTCATCGACATGAAGACCGGGGCGCGGACCAAGGCCCTGGAGAAGGCGCAGTACTATTTCTGGCCGCTCCACGACGGCCGGCGCTTCCTCTATTACGAGGACGGCCACTTCTTCACCTACGACATGGCCGCGGGCAAGGCCGTCAACATCACCCGGGACGTCCCGGCCTCGTTCGTCGACGAAGACGACGACCACAACGTCGTCAAGCCCCCCGACGCCCCGGTCGGCTCGACCAAGGACGGGCTGAACGTGCTCCTGTCGGACGGCTGGGACATCTGGTGCGTGCCCGCGAACGGCGCCGGGAAGGCCGTCAACCTGACCGGGAACGGGGCCAAGGACAAGCTCCGCTACCGCCGCCTCCGCATCGACCCCGAGGAGAAGGCGGTGGACCTGGCGGCGCCCCAGTATTTCAGCGTCTACGGCGAGTGGACCAAGAAGGCCGGCCTGGCCCGGCTCGACAAGGGCAAGGCCGCTCCGACGCTCCTTCTCTGGGACGACGCCGGCTTCGGCGGCCTGGCCAAGGCCAAGAAGGCGGATGTCTTCGTCTACACCCGCGACACCTATAAAGACTCCCCCGACTACTACGCGTCCGACGCGGCGCTGGCCGGCGGCCGCCGCCTGACCGAGGCCAATCCCCAGCAGAAGGACTTCCTCTGGTCGAGCGGGGCCATCCTCCTCGACTACAAGATGGACCCCGCCAGCGGGATGGACAAACCCCTCCAGGCGGCTCTCTTCCTGCCGGCCGGCTACGAGAAGGGCCGGCGCTACCCGACCATCGTCTACTACTACGAGAAGATGTCCCAGCAGCTCAACCGCTACGCCCAGCCCTCGGCCAACGGCTTCAACAAGTCGGTCTACACGAGCAACGGCTACGCCGTCCTGATGCCCGACATCGCTTACAAGATCAACGACCCCGGCCTGTCGGCGGCCTGGTGCGTGCTGCCGGCCATCGACGCGGCCGTGGCCGCCGGCGTCGTCGACCGGGACCGGATCGGGCTCCACGGCCACTCCTGGGGCGGCTACCAGACGGCCTTCCTCGTCACCCAGGCCGGGTTCGGCGCGGCCGTGGCCGGGGCCCCGCTGACGAACATGATAAGCATGTACAGCTCGATCTACTTCAACAGCGGCTCGGCCAACCAGCCCATCTTCGAGTCGAGCCAGGGCCGGTTCAAGGGCGGCTACTGGGACAACCTCGAGGCCTACCAGCGCAACTCGCCGGTCTACTACGCCGAGCGGGTCAAGACGCCGCTCATCATCCTGCACAACGACAAGGACGGCGCCGTCGACTGGAACCAGGGCATCGAGTACTACAACACGCTCCGCCGGCTGAAGAAGCCCGTCGTCATGCTGCAGTACGTCGGCGAGAACCACGGCCTGCAGAAGCCCGCCAACCAGAAGGACTACACCGTCCGGATGAAGGAGTTCTTCGACCACCATCTCATGGGCAAGCCGGCGCCCGAGTGGTACGTCAGCGGCGTTTCCCACCTCGCTCTCAAGGACCATCTCAAGGAGCGGGCCAAGGACCTCAGGCCGGCCGAAAAAGCCGAAAAAAAAGAGCCCGAAAAGAAATAGCCGCGGGCGCCGAGCGGCGCGCGGGGCGGCGCTAACGGGGTGGTGAAGGCCGCCGCGTCACGGCGGTCCGCGGAAAAAAAGGCGCCCGGAACCAGCCTCTCGCGAGGAGAATGAGAAGGCTGGCTGGTGAGGCGCCAAGGTTTCAAAGGAAAAGGAAGCGGGGCTAAGGAGGATCCCTCTCCAGCCAGCGTTCCCATTATAGGGCCTGTTTCCCCCCTCTGTCAATCAAAAAGTGTCCAAAATAGGAAATTCCCCGCTGTCTTTGCCATGACCCGCGACTTAATGTATATTATTTCAGTAGGATTTGAGGGCTCAGGCGCCGATGACGCGTTCCCGCGAGAAAATAGCCATCTTCCTCCTGGCCGCCCTGCTCGGCCTCGGCGGCTGGAAAGGGCTCAACGCCCTCCTCGACCGCGAGGCGCCGACACGGTCGGCACCGCTGACGGGAGATCGGGACATGACGAGAAAGATCAAACGGACCGACAGGGAGTGGAAGGCCGTCCTCACCCCCGAGCAGTACGAGGTCATGCGCAAGTGCGGGACCGAACGCCCCTTCACCGGGAGATACAACGACTTCTGGGAGCCGGGCGCGTACGTCTGCGCCGGCTGCGGGACGCCCCTCTTCCTCTCCTCGGCCAAGTACGACCACGGCACGGGTTGGCCCAGCTTCACCGCGCCCGCCGACGAGTCGAACCTCGAGTACCGCGACGACTACTCGCTCCTGGTGAAACGGGTCGAGGTCCGCTGCGCCGCCTGCGGCGCCCATCTGGGGCACGTCTTCGACGACGGGCCCCAGCCGACTTTCCTCCACTTCTGCGTCAACTCCGCTTCCCTGGATTTCCGGCCCGAGGCGCGGGCCCCGGTCCCGGGAAAGGGCCAGGACGCCGCGGCAGCGACGCGGACGGCGACCTTCGCCGCAGGCTGCTTCTGGGGCGTCGAGCACCAGCTCGGCCTGGCGCCGGGGGTCGTCTCCACCGTCGTCGGCTACACCGGCGGCAAGGCCGCCGATCCGACCTACGAGGAGGTCTGCGCGGGCAGGACGGGGCACGCCGAGGCCGTCCAGGTGACCTACGACCCGGCCCAGGTGAGCTACGCCGACCTCGTCCGCCGCTTCTTCTCGATCCACGACCCGACCCAGGTCAACCGGCAGGGCCCGGACCGCGGCAGCCAGTACCGCTCGGCCATCTTCTATCACGACGAGGCCCAGCGGGCCGAGGCCCGCGAGGTCATGGAGGAGCTGGCGGCCTCGGGCAAGCACAAGAAGCGGCTGGCGACCGAGCTCGTCCCGGCTTCGGCCTTCTACCGGGCCGAGGAGCGCCACCAGAAGTATTACCAGAAGCATGGGTACGCCTGTTATTGAACCCGCCGGGCCAGCGTTGTCCTCTTTATGGGACGGTTCGCCCCGCGTCCTGACCGCTCCCACCCCCGGCCCCCGCCGCCCATTTATGGCATGAATCTTGTAGTGTTTCTTGAGCGGCCGGGAGAAAAAAATGGATCAGGCAGGGATCAGGGCGGCTTCCAGGCGGGAACGGCCCTTGCCGGCCGGCCCGGAAAGAAAAAACGTAAAGTTTTTTCTTGACAACGGGGCGCGGAAACTGTATCCTCCGCGCTTCATTTCGTAAGGGCCCGCCCCTCGAGGGTGAAACCATCCCGCCTCCAGCCCCGTTCAGGTATGCGGGGCCAACGGCCGGAAAATGAGACAAAAAACGTTCCGATCGAAACGAAAAGCCGGGGAATGTAGTATTCCTATATTAATCGTAAAGTCAGGGAGACCCTAATGGCTTCTCAATACGGGTACAAGAACGGCCAGGAGCTGCTCGAGCTCCTGCCCGGCAGTCCGGGCGGCAAGCTCTTCGCGGACGACGAGGAGACCTTCGCCGCGGGAGGCCACTCCAGCCCGGCGCCCGATTTCGGCGAGCCGCGCCACGGCAACGGCAATGGGCACGGCGACGGCAACGGCAACGGTAACGGCAAGGGCCTCCACTCGCCCGAGGGCATCGAGCAGACAGCCGACCTCGTCAAGATCTATCTCCGCGAGATGGGCAGCATCCTCCTCCTCTCGAGGGAGCAGGAGCTGGCCCTGGCCCGGAAGATGGAGCGCGGCGAGAAGGCCATCGCCAGGGCCCTGGCCCGCACGCCGTTCACGCTCGAGGAGATGGACGCGCTCGAGGCCATGCTCAAGAGGACGCCCGAGGCCTTCGTCAAGTACTTCAACATGTCCGAGGACGAGCCCGGCGAGGACAGCCTCGAGGCCCGGCGGCGCGACGTCCTCGAGCGGCTGCGCAAGGTCCGCGCCCTGAGCGCCCGGCTCAGCCGGGTCCGCCCGCTCGTCCGGAACCGCTTCTCCCGCGGCCGCCTGATCGTCCGGATCATCGCCATGGCCCGCGAGCTCGAGCTCAAGCCGGAGCACCAGGACCGGATCGTCCAGTCCGTCCAGGCGAGGCTCAGGGACAGGCTGCCCCGGCTCTCCCCGAAGGCGCGCCGGGAAAGCCGGTCCATCCTGCAGGCCATCCAGTCGGGGCGCCGCACCCGCGAGAAGGCCAAGAGCGACCTCGTCTCGGCCAACCTCCGGCTGGTCGTTTCCATCGCCAAGAAGTACCAGGGCCGGGGGCTCCAGCTGCTCGACCTCATCCAGGAAGGCAACATCGGCCTGATGAGGGCCGCCGAGAAGTTCGATTACCGCCGCGGCCACAAGTTCTCGACCTACGCGACCTGGTGGATCCGCCAGTCGATCACCCGGGCCATCGCCGACCAGGGCCGGACGATCCGCATCCCCGTCCACCTGACGGAGACCATCCACCGGCTCAAGAAGATCTCCCAGGCCGCGGTCCAGGAGAAGGGCCGGATGCCCAGCCCCGAGGATCTGGCCCGCAAGATGAACCTGCCCGTGGCCAAGGTCCTGGAGATGCTCTTTTCGTCCCAGGAGCCCGTTTCGATCGAGACGCCGCTCGGGGACAACGGCGAAGGCTCGCTCGGCGACCTGCTCGAGGACAAGGCCTTCCCCTCGCCGCCCGACACGGTCATCCACATCAGCCTGCGCGAGCAGATCGAGGCCGCCCTGCGGACCCTGCCCGAGCGGGAGACCCTGGTCCTGAGGATGCGCTACGGCCTCGGGGACGGGCGTGAGTACACCCTCGAAGAGGTCGGCCAGCACTTCAAGCTGACCCGGGAGAGGATCCGCCAGATCGAGCTCAAGGCCCTCAAGGCTCTCCAGTTCTCCGCTTCCGGGCAGAAGCTCAAATCCTTCTAGCCTCGGGGCCGCCCTCTCGAGGCGGCGAGGGATGCGGAAGGGGGACGCGCCGGGGGGACCGGACGAACGGCCCCCGGAGGCCAGGGAGCAAGGAGCGGGAGCCGTTTCCCGGGCCCGGCCGGAGAGAGGGTCTTCCCCCCCGGTCAAGGGA
>Ga0116178_10000779_pt1 | contig 27613 bp, 20 predicted proteins | sample AD_STIC12_MetaG_FD_89880 | JGI IMG/M metagenome (GOLD analysis project Ga0116178, IMG submission 89880) | Active sludge microbial communities of municipal wastewater-treating anaerobic digesters from USA - AD_STIC12_MetaG | ecosystem: Engineered > Bioreactor > Anaerobic > Digestate | place: USA... | reverse complement strand
GAGAACACCCGCCTGGCCCAGGTGCTGGATGTGGAGCAGATTCTGCGTGACGTGATGCCGCATGAGCATGCGTCGGAAGTGGATGAGCAGGCAGTGGGCGCGGTCAAGATTCCACCGGGAACCGTGGTGCTGGCCGCCGATGACTCTGCCGTTGCCCGCATGATGATCGAGCAGGGGCTCAAGGCCATGGGCGTGCCCTATGTCATGACCAAGACTGGCAAGGAAGCCTGGGACATGCTGGATTCCATTCGAGCCAAGGCCGAGGCCGAGGGCAAGACAGTCCAGGACAAGGTCGCCCTGGTGCTGACCGACCTGGAAATGCCGGTGATGGACGGCTTTACGCTTACCCGCAATATCAAGCAGGACGGGCGCTTCAAGGGTATTCCGGTGATCATCCACTCGTCACTCACTGGCACGGCCAACGAAGGCCATGTGAAGAGCGTGGGTGCTGACGCCTACATCGCCAAGTTCGTGGCTGAAGAGCTCGGTGCCACCATTCGCCAAGTGCTGGCGCGCTAATAAATATCGGGCTTAGCCCTCTTGGAATATGGGTGGTGCGCTATTGAAATCATAGTGACGCGCTCCCGCAACTGTTTGCACCGGAGACGCGCACCATGAATGCCCCTTTGCCCGATCACGTTCTCAAGGCGCTCCAAACCGTCACCCTGGACGACAAGTACGCGCTGGACTACGGCCACGCCTTTATGAGCGGGGTGCAAGCCCTGGTGAAGCTGCCCATGCTGCAGCGCCTTCGGGACCAGCGTGCGGGCAAGAACACGGCGGGCTTCATCAGCGGCTACCGTGGTTCGCCATTGGGTACATATGACCAGTCCCTGCAAAAGGCTGAGAAGTTCTTGAAGGCCCATCACGTCGTGTTCCAGCCCGGGGTGAATGAGGAACTGGCTGCCACTGCCATCTGGGGCACACAGCAACTCGGTTTTGCGCCCCCGGGGTCCAACAAGTACGATGGCGTGTTCGGTATCTGGTACGGCAAGGGGCCCGGCGTGGACCGATGCTCCGACGTGTTCAAGCACGCCAATATGGCAGGCACCACGCCCTGGGGTGGCGTGATTGCGGTGGCAGGGGATGATCACATTTCCAAGAGTTCCACGGCGGCCCACCAGAGCGACCACATCTTCAAGGCCTGCGGCACGCCGGTGTTCTTTCCGGCGAATGTTCAGGAGATTCTGGACCTGGGCATCCACGCCTTTGCCATGAGCCGCTTCTCGGGCGTCTGGGCCGGTATGAAGACGATTCAGGAGATTGTGGAAAGCAGCGCCACAGCCATGATCGACCCGGACCGGGTGCAGATCAGAATCCCGACCGACTTTGTGATGCCTCCAGGCGGCGTGCACATCCGCTGGCCCGATGCGGCGCTGGAACAGGAAGCCCGCCTGTTTGACTACAAGTGGTACGCCGCCTTGGCCTATATCCGTGCCAACCGGCTGAACTACAACGTCATCGAAGGTCCGAACGACCGGTTGGGTCTGATCGCCAGCGGCAAGGCCTATAACGACACACGCCAGGCGCTGCTGGATTTGGGTCTGGACGACGATACCTGCAGGCGCATCGGCATCCGGCTGCACAAGGTCGGTGTGGTGTGGCCGTTGGAAGCCCAGTTGACGCGAGAGTTTGCTACCGGCCTGCAGGAAATTTTGGTAGTGGAAGAAAAACGCCAGGTCATCGAATACCAGCTGAAGGAGGGCCTATACAACTGGCGCTCCGACGTGCGCCCACGCGTACTGGGCAAGTTCAACGAGGCTGAGTCCGATGCGTCGGGATTCGGCAGTGGTGGGGAATGGGGCATGGCCAACCCGCACGCCAATACGCTGTTGCGCGCCAATGCGGATTTATCGCCTTCCATCATTGCGCGGGCGATTGCCCAGCGCATCAAGCTGATGGGTGTGGACAGTGATATCGCAGCGCGCATCGACTCCCAACTGGCCATCTTGAGTGCCAAGGAAAGCGCCATGCAGGTGCTGGAAGTGAACCGCGCCAAGGCCGAGATCAAGTTGGGTGACCGCCAGCCCTGGTTCTGCTCGGGGTGCCCACACAACACCAGTACCAAGGTGCCCGATGGCTCGCGCGCCATGGCCGGCATCGGCTGCCACTTCATGACGGTGTGGATGGGCCGATCCACCGTGGGCTTTACCCAGATGGGCGGCGAAGGCGTGCCATGGGTTGGTCAACAGCCCTTCAGCAACGACCAGCACATGTTCGCCAATTTGGGGGATGGGACCTACTTCCACAGCGGCCTGCTGGCAGTGCGCCAGAGCATTGCAGCCGGTGTCAACATTACCTACAAGATTCTGTACAACGACGCGGTCGCCATGACCGGTGGCCAGCAGGTTGGTGAGCGGCCGGAGGGACATTCGGTCGTGCAGATAGCGCAAAGCATGCGGGCCGAAGGCGCAGTCCGGATCGTGGTGGTTACGGATGAGCCGCAAAAGTATGAGCAGCTAGCCCTGGCCGAAGGTGTGACCGTACACCACCGCGACGAACTGGACACCATCCAGAAAGAATTTCGCGCGATCAAGGGCACCACCGTCATCATCTACGACCAGACCTGTGCCACTGAGAAGCGCCGCCGCCGCAAGCGCGGAACCATGGTGGACCCGGCCCGGCGTGTGGTCATCAACGAACTGGTATGCGAGGGCTGTGGCGACTGCGGTGCGCAGAGCAACTGCGTGAGCGTGGAGCCCTTGGAGACCGAGTTTGGCCGCAAACGCCAGATTAACCAGAGCACCTGCAACAAGGACTTCAGCTGTATCAAGGGCTTTTGCCCCAGCTTTGTGACCGTTGAAGGTGGGCAACTTCGCAAGAAAGTGAAGGCCAAGTCTTCCGCTCCCGATGTGGGCGAGTTGCCCGAGCCGGCACTTCCCCTTTTGACCGGTGCCTGGGGCATCATCGTAGCCGGGGTTGGCGGCACGGGTGTCATCACCATCGGCCAGTTGCTAGGCGTGGCGGCCCACCTTGAGGGTAAAGGCGTTGTCACACAGGATGCCGGAGGTCTGGCGCAGAAGGGCGGTGCCACCTGGAGCCATGTGCTGATTGCGGCGCAACAGGAAGACATCCGCACCACACGCGTCAGCATGGCGTCGGCCGACCTGGTGATTGGTTGCGACCCGATCGTGGTGGCGGGTAAGGAAACCGTGCTGCGCATGCGCCAGGGCCGCACCCATGTGGCCATCAATTCCCACAGCGCGCCAACGGCTGCTTTCGTTTCGCAGCCCAACTGGACCAATCCGGGCGACGAATGTCTCCACGAAATTGCCCGTGTGGTCGGCCAAGACGGTGTGGGCGCCTTGGATGCCGATGCCATCGCGGTGCAGTTCCTCGGCGACAGTATTTACACCAACCCCATCATGCTGGGCTTTGCTTGGCAAAAGGGCTGGATTCCGCTGCAGTTGGCCTCGCTGATTCGGGCCATTGAGCTCAATGCCGTGGCGGTTGACAACAACAAGACAGCCTTCGCCTGGGGTCGTAAAGCGGCGCTGGACTGGCCCGCCGTGCAGCAATTGCTCAACCCGGGACAGATGGTGCGCTTCACGCCGCACACTGCGGAGTCGATTGACGATCTGGTGGCCAGGCGTGTCGAGTTTCTTACCGGCTATCAGAATGCTGCCTACGCGAGCGAATATGCGGCATTTGTGGAGCAGGTACGACGCGCTGAAATGGGTATGGCCAATGCCGCAGCTGGGGGCGCCGCACGGCGGAACGATATGCCACTGACACGGGCCGTGGCGCGCTACCTCTTCAAGCTCATGGCCTACAAGGACGAGTATGAAGTGGCGCGCTTGCACACCGATGCCGCATTTCTGGCCAAAATTGGCGCCCAGTTTGAGGGCGATTTCAAATTGCACTTCCAATTGGCGCCACCGCTGCTGGCGGACCGCAACGCGGCGGGCGAGTTGCAAAAGCGCGCCTATGGCCCCTGGGTGCAGGCGGCATTTCGTTGGCTGGCACCGCTCAAAGTGTTGCGCGGCAGGGCCTTGGACGTATTTGGCTATTCCGAAGAGCGCCGCCATGAGCGAGCGCTGGCGCCACAATACCGCGCCGACCTCGCGGCTATGCTGCCCAAGTTGAATGCTGCCAACCGGGATGCGGCCGTGGCATTTGCCAAGTTGCCGGAGCAGATTCGCGGCTTCGGCCACGTCAAGGCCCGCCATTTGGCCGCTGCAAAACAGCAATGGGCTGTGCTGCTGGAGCAGTTTCACCGGGGTGGCTAGCGTCTGGCGTTTCGGAGTTATAGGCGGGCGACAGTCTGGAATAGGCGTACAAGTTGTCCAAACGGACAGCATTTGGCCCCGCCGATTACAATCTAGGGTTATCGATTTGCGACTGCGCTACTGTTTCTTGGGTGGCGGGTGGTTTTGTGTTCTTTGTTTTGTGGAGTTTGTCCGTGTTTATTTCTTCCGCTTTTGCCCAAACCGCCCCCGCAGCTGCAGCCGGAGGGGACATGCAGTCGTCCCTGATGAGCATGCTTCCCCTGGTTTTGATGTTCGTGGTCCTGTATTTCGTCATGATCCGCCCCCAGATGAAAAAACAGAAGGAGCACAAGGCCATGATTGATGCGATTGCCAAGGGCGATGAGGTGGTGACTGCCGGTGGTGTGCTGGGCAAGGTCAGCAAGCTCGGTGACAGCTATGTCGGCCTGGAAGTGGCCAATGGCGTTGAGATTCAGATCCAGCGCAGCGCCATCGTTCAGGTTTTGCCCAAGGGCACCTACAAGTAACCGATCTACTTTTTTCGAGTCTGAAGTGCGAACATGAACCGTTACCCGGTGTGGAAATACGCGATTATTCTGATCGCGCTGGTGGTTGGCGGCCTGTACGCGCTCCCCAATCTGTTTGGTGAATCCCCTGCTGTCCAGGTCTCGGTTGCAAAAGCCAGCCTGAAGCTGGACGCCGCGGCGCTGGCCCGGGTGGAAGACGCCCTCAAGGCGGCAGCCATTGCGCCGGACGCGGTATCGCTGGAAGGTGCGTCCATCCGCGCCCGGTTTGGTAGCACAGATGTGCAGCTTAAAGCCAAGGATGCCATTCAGAAGGCGCTCAACCCTGATGCGAATGATCCATCCTATGTGGTGGCATTGAATCTGTTGTCGCGGTCACCGGCCTGGTTGACAGCGCTGCATGCCTCGCCCATGTACCTGGGCTTGGACCTGCGTGGTGGCGTGCACTTCATGCTGCAAGTGGATATGCAGGCCGCGCTTTCCAAGCGTGCGGAGTCACTTGCGGGCGATATCCGCACCACGCTGCGTGAAAAAAATGTGCGCCATAGCGGCATCAGCCGCGCTGGTCAAACCATTGATATCCGATTCCGGGACGCCGCAACGGCCGAGTCCGCGAGACGTATTATTCAGGACCAATTTGCCGAGCTGACGACGGTTGAGACGCCGGAAGGCACGGATATCAAGATGGTCGCGTCCATCAAGCCGGCTTCGGCCCGCACCATTCAGGACCAGGCGCTCAAGCAGAACATCACAACCCTGCACAACCGCATAAACGAACTGGGTGTTGCCGAGCCGGTGATTCAGCAGCAGGGTCTGGACCGCATCGTGGTGCAACTGCCGGGGGTGCAGGACACGGCCAAGGCGAAAGACATTTTGGGTCGGACGGCCACGCTGGAGATTCGCATGGTGGACGAGGGCACCGAGGCCCGTTCCGCTGAGCTGGGTACGGCGCCGGTCCCATTTGGTTCTGAGCGTTACCTGGAGCGCAACGGCGCGCCGGTGATTGTGAAAAAACAGGTCATCCTGACGGGCGACAACCTGACCGACGCCCAGCCAGGTTTTGATAACCAGACCCAGGAAGCCGCCGTGCACCTGACATTGGATGCCAAGGGTGCTCGGATTTTCCGGGATGTGACCCGCGAGAGCGTTGGCAAACGCATGGCGATCCTGTTGTTCGAAAAGGGCAAGGGCGAAGTCGTGACGGCACCAGTGATTCGCGCGGAGATTGGCGGAGGACGCGTGCAGATTTCCGGCCGCATGACGACGGTTGAAGCCGCAGACACCGCATTGCTGCTACGCGCCGGTTCGCTTGCCGCGCCCATGGAAATCATTGAAGAACGGACCATTGGCCCCAGCCTGGGGGCAGAGAACATTGCCAAAGGCTTTAACAGCGTTACCTGGGGTTTTGTTGCAGTCGCATTCTTCATGTGCGTCTATTACATGCTGTTTGGCATGATTTCCAGTGTTTCATTGGCCTTCAACCTGCTGCTGCTGGTTGCCGTGCTGTCCATGTTGCAGGCTACGTTGACGCTGCCCGGTATGGCCGCTATGGCGCTGGTGCTGGGTATGGCGATTGATGCCAACGTGCTGATCAACGAGCGGGTGCGAGAAGAGTTGCGCAATGGGGCTTCGCCGCAGGCGGCGATTCACGCCGGTTACGACCGTGCGTGGGCAACCATCATCGACTCGAATGTGACCACTTTGATTGCGGGCCTGGCCTTGCTGGCATTTGGATCAGGTCCGGTCAGAGGGTTTGCGGTCGTTCACTGCCTGGGAATTTTGACCAGCATGTTTTCTGGGGTCTTCTTCTCGCGGGGCGTGGTCAATTTGTGGTACGGTCGCCAGAAGAAGCTCAAGAGCGTGTCCATCGGGACGGTTTGGCGGCCTGATTCTGAAAATCAGGTCACGACAAACTAAAGGGATCAGACATGGAATTTTTCAAAATCCACCGCGACATTCCGTTTATGCGGCATGCGCTGGTGTTCAACTTAGTGTCGCTGGTGACCTTCCTGGCGGCGGTATTTTTTCTGTTCTCGCGTGGGTTGCATCTGTCGGTGGAGTTCACCGGTGGGACCTTGATGGAGGTCAGCTATTCACAGCCAGCCGACCTCAATGCCATTCGTGACCGGGTGGCGGCGCTGGGAATCAACGACGTGCAGGTGCAAAATTTTGGCACTGCGCAAGACGTGTTGATCCGCATGCCCGTTCAAAAAGGTAGCACCTCCGGCGCGCAAAGTGAGCGCGTGCTGGAAACCCTCAAGGCTGGCGATGCCAGTGCCACGCTGCGGCGTACGGAATTCGTCGGGCCGCAGGTGGGCGATGAATTGGCAGCTGACGGACTCAAGGCGCTTGGCAGTGTGATCATTGGCATCATGTTGTACCTCGCCATTCGGTTTGAATGGAAGTTTGCGGTGGCCGCCGTCATTGCCAATTTGCATGACGTGATCATCATTCTTGGTTTTTTCGCGTTTTTTCAGTGGGAGTTTTCGTTGCCGGTTCTGGCGGCGGTGCTCGCGGTGCTTGGTTATTCGGTGAACGAATCGGTCGTTATTTTTGACCGGATCCGTGAAAATTTCCGCCGCTACCGCAAGATGAATACCGTCCAGATCATCGACAACGCCATCACCTCCACCATTAGCCGTACCATCATTACCCACGGTTGTACCCAACTCATGGTTTTGTCCATGCTGTTGTTCGGTGGTGCGACGCTGCACTACTTCGCTTTGGCGCTGACGATTGGCATTTTGTTTGGTATCTACTCCTCGGTGTTTGTTGCCGCAGCCATAGCCATGTGGTTGGGCATTCAGCGCGAAGACCTGATCAAGGGTCCGGTCAAGAAAGAAGGGGATCCTGCGGACCCCAATGCTGGCGCTACAGTGTGACGGTTTTTTGATCTATGGCCACAGTACCCGGTTCCACCACTCTCACGCCGCGGCAACAGTTTGCCAGGGCGGTTCGCGAGCGTTTCCTGGCTGAGGCGGTGCAGGCGATGATCGAGATCAGCGGTGCCGTGCATGAGCGAATCACTGCCTTGATGGATGAGCCCAGCAACGCGCGGGAGAGTCAGGAGCGCCGAGACGTCTGGATGGCCTACAAGAAGTGCCGCCCTGTGTGGGTTGAGGGCACCAAAACGGTTTGGCGCGAATGCCTCGATCCTCCCAAGGCCAAGAAGCAAGCCAGTCTGGAAGTGGCAGGACTTCAGTTGGTGGGTGCGGAAGTTGTAGAGAACAAGATTCTGGCCTCCCGTATGGTCATGGCTGTCATGGATAAAGTGAACAGCCAACTAGAGGACTTGCGACTGCGCATGCAGTTCCTGGAAGGCACTGAAGAGCTTGTCGGAAACGATTTGTTGCGTCCAGAAGTGCTCGTTCTCCTGTTGGTCGAGCAATGGGCCAACTCGGGTATGCCAGGTGACTCGTGGGCGATGGTCAACGAGGTTGTGCAAAAGCTGTTGATTGAGCGCCTTAAAACGGCCTATGCCAATGCCAATGACGTGATGATCAAAAAGGGTGTCATGCCCACGATCGAACTCAAAGATCGCGTCAAGAGCCCTGTGCGCAGTGCCGGTCCTGCAGCGCGTCCGCAAACTGCGGCGGCTCCTCCCAACAAGCCGCCAGCCACTGAGAGTGGTTCTTCCGAGTACGGGGATATGGGCCGGGGCAATATGGGCCAGGCGCATGGTCAACCGTCGCATGATGCTGGTGGTGAACCTTCCGCTCAGCGGCCAGCAGGCGGATTTTTCGGCGGGCGGCTGGGTTGGGGTTCCAAACAGCAGGAGTCCCAGGGTAGCGGTAACGCAGGCGCACCGGATGCGGGTCAGAGTGGTGCATCCTCGTCCAATCCTACGCCCTTCTGGAAGCAATCTTCTGGTATGCAACATGGCGGCGGGCAAGCCAATATGTCCAATGAAGAGACCCGCATGATGACTGCGGTAACGCCCATGGCCCGTGCCCGCAGCCGGGCCCAAGGCGTGATGGGCCAGATCCGGCGCCTGTTTGTTAGTCATGTCGGCGGTGATTTTGGTGCTACTGGCTCCCAGCCCGCCCCTTCGCCTGCATTGGCGGCCGCATTGGCGCCACCCGCGGCGGGCCGGCCAGCTGCCTACGCCAGCGGCGGCACCCTATATGAAGATTACAGTCCAGCGGGCGTCGCGCGTGTGGCAGGTGCCTTGCGCGAGAAGACCGCTGAGCTCAAAAAGAAGGCTGAAACCAAGGGTGAAAAGGCGACGATTGAAATCGTTGCACTGATGTTTCAGGCCATTTTGTCTGAAGAGCGGATCCCTCCAGGTATTCGGGTGTGGTTTGCACGGCTGCAGATGCCCGTGCTACGAATGGCGCTTGAGGACCCTGATTTTCTCGGAACCACAACTCACCCTGCCCGGCTACTGATTGACCGAATGGGCTCCTGTGTGATGGGTTTTGACTCGACGGGTATTCAAGGTAATGCCATGGAGTTGGAGGTTAAGCGCATTGTTCAAGTGATTGAGCAATACCCCGAAACTGGCAAGAAGGTTTACCAGGTTGTTTATGAGGAATTCCAAAAATTCCTGTCCAAGTATCTGACCGGTACGGGTTCGACCCAGAAGGTCGTCAGCGTAGCGCAGCAGGTCGAGCAGAAGGAGACGCTTGCCATCCAGTACACGATTGAAATGCGCAACATGCTCAAAGACATGCCGGTGCGCGACGAAATTCGTGAGTACCTGTTCAAGGTCTGGGCGGAGGTGCTGGCGGTGGCGGCAGTGCGAAAAGGTCCTCAGCACAAGGACACATTGACCCTCAAAAAATCTGCAACAGACCTGGTGTGGGCGGCAAGTGCCAAACCCAATCGCGCAGACCGTGCACGCGTCATTCAGGATTTGCCCAATTTACTGTTGCGTTTGCGTTCCGGCATGACCCTTTTGGCAATGGCGCCGTCCGAACAGGATGCGCACATCAAGACTGTCAGCGATACGCTGGCAGACGCCTTCCTGTCCAAGACGCAGGCCATTCCCCAAGCCAAGATTGACGCCATGGCGCAGCGTCTGGGCAATCTGGAAGATTTTGTGTCAGAAGACGGCATGGGCGACTTGCCCCTAGATGCCGAGAGCATTGAAATGATGCTGGGGATCGATGCTTCCGCCATCGAGGTGGTTGGCAATGGTGGATCCAAACCAACGGCAGCCATGACGGCATGGGCTCAGGAGTTGCAGTTGGGATCCTGGTTTACGCTGGACCACAGCAACCAGATTACCCAGGTGCAGTTTGCCTGGCGCAGTGATCGCAAACACCTGAATCTTTTTGCGTCAAGTTCGGGCAAGAGCTATTTGATTCAGGGTGGGCGTCTGGCCGCTTACTTGCAGGCGGGCCTGTTGTTGCCGCAGGAAGAAGAGACATTGACTGTGCGTGCCACCCGCGATGCGCTGTCCAAGATCGAAGCCAATCCGGAACGCTTGATGAACTGACCGCCATGGTGGGCAGCAGCCACCAGTTGATTGCGGTCAGTGCGCGATGCGTTCCGAGTTGTCGTCGCAGAGCTCGTCCAGAACCAACGCGTCGGGCTCTCGCCCAAAACTCCAGTAGACCATCAGGATGATGATCTTCAAGTCGTCCAGCGAAACGGGCTCACCGGGTGCCGCCATGGCGCGTTCGATGATCACTTCCCGCATGGAGGCTGGTAACACACCGGCTGATTCCAGAAAACTGATGAATCCCAAACACTGCTGCCCCAAATGGTTTTGCTCCGCCAAGGGGTAGATGCGCACACTGGTAGGGCAGGGTTCACGCAACCAGGGCTCTGGAGCCACCAGTTGTGAGGTACCCGCAAAACCGATGGACCCTCTTGCGGCGGTGTTGAGGCCCGTGAGCCAGTTCAACGCGTCAGCAATTTCTTCAGATTCGAAACCGACTGCGGTGAGCTTTCGCTCCAGGTGGGCGGGTTCCGGGCAACTGTCCCCGGCGTAGTAGTTTTCGTAAACGAAGACAAGCACTTCAAACATGGTGCCAATATAGCGCAGAAAATCGGGCTTCTCCGGCGCCGTCCGACTTTCCCCTCTATTTCTCGTTTTGCGCTCCTCAGAGGCAACGAATTCCGGGTTTAGGCGCTGACCAAACGCTGGAACAAGCCGCCTGGTAGTCGGCAAAGCTGTCCATGAATCTCAAACTCCATCAACCGTGCCTGCAGAGTCGCAATATCCAGGCCTGTACGGGCCTGTAGGGCATCGAGTCCCAACGGCCCAAAGCCCAATGCCTCCAGCAAGTCATCTTCGGCATCTGGCATTGCATCCACGTCCGCCGTGCCGGACGGCTGCGCAGCGACAGGGGCCGCTGCAACCGCTCCCCGTTCTTCCAAAATGTCCTGTGCACTTTCTACCAGCTTGGCGCCCTGCTTGATCAGCGCGTGGCAACCCTTTGCCTGTGTGGAGTGGATTGAGCCGGGTATGGCAAATACGTCCTTGCCTTGTTCCAACGCCAGTCGTGCAGTGATCAGCGAGCCAGACTTCAGAGCGGCTTCAACGACCAGCGTACCGAAACCCAATCCGGCAATGATCCGGTTTCGTTTTGGAAAATTGGCAGACAGGGGTGGCGTACCCAACGGATACTCGCTCAGCAATATGCCACGACGGGCAATCTGGTGTGCCAGGTCGTGGTGTTGGCTTGGGTAAACACGGTCAAGCCCTGTCCCGACTACCGCAATAGTGGCCAACTGGCCATCGCTAGCACCTGCCAGAGCCCCCTCGTGGGCGGCGCCGTCTACACCGAGTGCCAAGCCCGACACAATAGTCAATCCCGATTGAGCTAGCGCATGCGAGAACTGCCGGGCATTGATTGCACCCTGGGTTGTCGGGTTGCGGCTTCCAACGACCGCAATAGAGTGCGACATGGCATTTCGCAAGCCGCCGTTTTTCCAGACCTCAGCGGCACCCATCGCGTAAAGAAGCAGGGGCGGGTCTTCCATGTTCAACAGCGATTGCGGATAGGCCGGGTCGCCCAGCGCCAAAACGCGGCGCTGTAAGGGGTCGCCTTGAAGCCATTGCCAGGTCGTGTCCAGCAGAGTGGACAGATCTGGCGGTTCCTGTTGAAGCGCGGCACGCACGCGCTCGCTGACGATCTGCTCCAGCGCCTGGGCTGTTGTCTCAAAAACCTTGTGCGGCAACCCGAAGGCTGTCAAGAGCTGGCGCGCGGTTATGTTGCCCACGCCTGGAGTCAACTCCAGACGCAACCATGCGGAGAGTTCTGCTCGGTCCATTGACCCATCCGGCGCTGTCACGGCGACTGGCTGAGCGGGTCTATGCTTGCGCCCTTAGTGGCGTGGGTTGATGAGACGATCACCCACACGCACGCCATCGGTAATTTCCAGAATCAGGGCATACGAGACACGCTCAAAGGTGCGAAACACCATGAGCAAGCCATTGCGCTCATCCGGCAACTTCATCATGGGGCGGCTGCTGTCCGATGTGTCGACCACGCTGGCCCCATCCTTGAGTATGGCCAAGACAATGCCTGGCTCCATGCCATCAGCCGTTCCGCGGTTGATTGCCACCACCTGGTTCTGGGCAGCGTTCACGACAGCACTGCCATAGACCGAGACAATGCGCCCATCCACTTTGCCATCGGGCGCGCGCGGGGTGTAGGTCTGAAGCTGGCGCGGGGGCTCTGGCACCAGGCGGTCTCCGACACGTATTTCTTCTTTTGCACTGGTTATGTCGATGGTGGCGGGGACCAATGCCACGTTCTTGCTTCCGTCGCGGTTCTCCACCTCGGTCGTGCCTTCACTGCGGACGAGATTGGCCTTGCCAACGTATTGCGCCTCATAGCCCAGTACTTCGCCGGTGGTCGGGTCTTTCAGCGGTGTGGCATTGCGGAAAACGCGGAACTGCTGCTCACGCCGCTGATCGTCCAGCAGGGGCGAGCCATCCGGCCCACGCGCATACGCGCGGTCGCCTTTGGTAATAAGTACCCGGCTTTCCAGGGCTGAGACGATGCGCGGCGCTCCACGCAATCCGGACTCGTCCACGATGATGGGTTCGGCCAGGAAGGCTTCAATGATGCTGGAGCGCAGGGTTGGCAACGCAGCGTCGGACAGCATTTCGTACCGTGTGCGTGGAGCCACTTTGACGGTGGGCGGGTCAGTCTGGTCGCCCTCCAGCCGCAGTCGGGCCAAGCCATCCTTGCGATCAAGGACCAGAACCTGGCCCGGGTAGATGCGGTGCGGGTTCTTGATATCGTCGAGATTCATGCCCCACAACTCGGGCCAGCGCCAGGCGCGTTTCAGGTACAGCCCGGAGATGGCCCACAGGGTATCACCCGACTTGATGGTGTAGCGGTCGGGCGCATTCGGCGCCAACTCGCTCAGGGGCACACCCTTTTGTGCCACTTCGTTGGCGGTTTGCCGCTGCGCTGCCGAAATGGGGAAATTTTGGGACCAAGCTGGCGCTGTCACGAAAGCACTCGCCAATGCGGTCAGTGCAGCCAGCTTGGCCATTGCCACGGTGGATTTGGCCATCAGGTGTATCGTCATATCGTGTTGCAGTTCCAGAAAGTAACTTGATAAGTTACGCGCGATTTTGCGCTCAAGCCCTTGATTCGGCAACGTTTTTAGCCTTCTGCCTGTGCGCCGCTGCCCAAAAGTGGCGAAAATAGCCACATTTTTGAAATCTGCCGGGTCGACTGCGACCTGCAACCGCTTCACTATGGCTCTACTCCCTATCCTCTGCTACCCCGATCCGAAGCTCCACCGCGTTGCCAAGCCAGTGGCGGTGGTCGACTCCCGTATCCAGACCCTCGTGGCGGATATGTTGGAAACCATGTACGACGCCAAGGGCATAGGCCTGGCGGCGACCCAGATCGACGTCCATGAGCGCGTGATCGTGATTGACGTGTCCGAGGAACATGACGATCCCCTGGTGTTGATCAACCCCGAGTTGGTGTGGACCAGCGCCGAGACCCATCTCAATGAAGAGGGGTGCCTGTCGGTGCCGGGCATTTACGACGGTGTCCAGCGGTATGACGCGGTGCATGTGCGGGCGCTGGATTTGCAGGGTCAGGCGCGTACCATCGAGGCCGAGGAACTGCTCGCTGTATGTGTCCAGCACGAAATGGATCACCTGATGGGCAAGGTCTTTGTGGAATACCTCTCACCCCTCAAGCGCAACCGGATCAAGAAAAAAATGCTCAAGGCCCAGCGCGAGGACGCCCAGTGAGTGCCATCCAGACGGGAGTGTGGTCGTGAGGATCATTTTTGCCGGAACACCTGAGTTTGCACGCGTGGCGCTGGAGCGCCTGCACGCCAGCGGCCACACTATCGCGCTGGTGCTGACTCAACCCGACCGCCCCGCTGGCCGTGGCATGAAACTGCAATCATCCAGCGTCAAGCAGTTTGCACTGGAGCACGGTCTGCCGGTGGCCCAACCCCGTAGTCTCAAACTGGACGGGAAATATCCCGAAGATGCGGCCATCGCACGCAATGCCATTGCCGATGCCAAAGCCGATGTGATGGTCGTCGCAGCCTACGGCCTAATCCTGCCGCAGTGGGTGTTGGACGAGATGAGTGGAAGCGAGAACATGAGTGCCGGCGGGCCGCACTTAGACGCGAGGACCACCTTGGGGGGCAGCTCATCACACGCAGTGGCAAGCGTGGGGGCGAAGTTCGGATGCTTGAATATCCATGGTTCGTTGCTGCCGCGCTGGCGCGGCGCGGCTCCGATTCACCGGGCAATCGAGGCGGGTGACGCCCAAACCGGCGTCACCATCATGCAAATGGATGCGGGGCTGGACACCGGTGACATGCTGTTCATGCACACGATGCCGATTGAGCCGACGGACACCACCGCGGCCCTGCACGACCGCATGGCCGACCTGGGCGGAAAACTGATTGTGCTGGCACTGGACCAGGCGGCTGGCGGACACCTCAAGCCTATACGCCAACCGAGCGAGGGCATCACCTATGCCCACAAGATCGAAAAACACGAAGCGGCCATCGACTGGAATCTGGACGCGCAAACCATTGTGCGGCGGGTCCGGGCATTCAATCCCTTTCCAGTCGCGACCGCGATGCTGGATGGCGCAGTGATCAAAGTGTGGTCTGCGCAGGCCGCGCAAGTTCGCCCCGAGGATGTGGCAGACTCCGCCACTGGCAGCACGGCACCAGGAACCATTCTGGCGGTAGCCCCTGAAGGCATTGCCGTAGCTGCTATGGACTCTGTAGTGATATTGACGGAATTGCAGCGATCGGGTGGCAAGCGACTGGCGGCTGCGGACTTTCTGCGCGGGTTTACCTTGCAGGTCGGTCAGGTTCTGGCGTGATGGCGCGTTGGCTGGCCTGGTGGCGCCATCCGGAGTTCCAACTTGGCCTGCGTGAAATGGCGGCCGTTTCCCCCGGCTTGGCAGCATGGGGCTTGATGACGGGTGTGGCCATGGTCAAGTCGGGCATGAGCCCCTTGGAAGCGGTGGCCATGAGCCTGATGGTGTTTGCAGGCAGCTCACAACTGGCGGCAATTCCCCTGATTGCGGCAGGCGCTCCGGTCTGGGTGATCTGGGCCACGGCGTTTTGCGTGAACCTGCGCTTCGTGGTGTTTAGCGCACACATGCGACCCTACTTGATGCATCTTCCACTGCGTTGGCGTTTGTTCAACGGCTACCTGACCGCCGACCTTAGCTATGTGATGTTTACCAAGCGGTTTCACCACCCAGCGACCGATGCGGTCGGACAGCGTAATCAGTTGGCCTACCTGGGTGGCGGCAGCTTCTTCAACTGGAGCAGCTGGCAAATTGCCAGCATGCTGGGAATCGGCTTGGCCCACTCCATCCCGACCAACTGGGGTCTGGGGTTTGCTGGCATTCTGGCCCTCCTGGGCGTGGGCTGCTCGCTGGCCAGCACCCACTTGCGCCGGGTCTCGGCCGGGGTTGCTGCGATGGCAGCGGTCGCGGCATTTGCGCTGCCCTTCAAGCTCAATATCGTCGTGGCCATTGCGGCGGCAGTCGCCCTGTGCCTGATGCTGGAGCACCTGCCGCCCACCCGCCAGCCCCCACGGGTCAAAGGTCCCGCATGAATCCGTCTGCAATGAACATGACCGACGGCTGGACGCTGGGCGTGATCCTGGGGCTGGCGCTGGTTACCCTGGTTACACGATGTTTCTTTTTTCTCAGCAGCCAACCCTGGCAATTGCCCCATTGGGCGCAGCGCGGGCTGCAATATGCGCCCATTGCAGCGTTGTCGGCCGTCGTGCTGCCTGAAGTGGTGATGACGCAGGGGCAATTGATCACCACCTGGCTGGATGCTCGTGTCTTTGCCACGGTTGCCGGTGCGGCCTATTTCTTTGCCCGCAAGGGGCAAGGGCAGGCGGTGTTGGGCACCATCGTGACGGGAATGGCGGTCTACTTGCCACTGCATATCGGCCTGGGCTGGTGAGCCTGCGCCTTCTACAATCCACTTAGTCAGGGCAAGCGCCCGGTGCGCGGCCCGCCCAGTTCCAAACTACCCGGAGGTCTCACCGTGAACTTCATTCGTTTTTCTGATTTGTGCGCCAGTGGCAAGGTCAATGGCAAGCGTGTCTTCATCCGCGCCGACCTCAATGTGCCGCAGGACGACGCGGGCAACATCACCGAAGACACCCGCATCCGGGCCAGCGTGCCGTGCATACAGATGGCATTGGATGCTGGCGCTGCGGTGATGGTGACATCGCACCTGGGGCGCCCCACCGAGGGCGACTTCAAACCCGAAGACTCCCTGGCCCCGGTGGCCGCGCGCATGGGTGAGTTGATGGGCCGCACTATTCCTGTGGTGTCCAACTGGGTGGACGGCGTGCAGGTTCAAGCCGGTCAACTGGTCATGCTAGAAAACTGCCGCGTGAACAAGGGCGAAAAGAAGAACAATGAAGAACTCAGCAAGAAGATGGCCGCCTTGTGCGACATTTTTGTGCATGATGCCTTTGGCACCGCACACCGGGCAGAGGCCTCCACCTACGGCATTGCCCAGTTCGCACCTATTGCCTGTGCTGGTCCGCTGCTGGCAGCCGAAATGGACGCCATCTCCAAAGCCCTGCTGGCCCCCAAGCGCCCGCTGGTGGCGATTGTTGCGGGTTCCAAGGTGTCAACCAAGCTCACGATTTTGAAGAGCCTGGCCGCCAACGTGGACCAGTTGATTGTGGGCGGTGGCATTGCCAACACCTTTATGCTGGCCGCAGGTTTAAAAATAGGCAAGAGCCTGGCCGAGCCCGACTTGCTGGCTGAGGCGACCGCCGTGATCGAAGCCATGAAAGCGCGCGGTGCGGCGGTGCCCATTCCCACCGACGTGGTAACGGCCAAGACCTTTGCAGCCGATGCGCCCGCCACCATCAAGGCTGCGACCGACGTGGCTGATGACGACCTGATTCTGGACATCGGACCGCAGACTGCAAAGACGCTGGCCGATCAGCTGATGAAGGCTGGCACCATCGTCTGGAACGGTCCGGTGGGTGTGTTCGAATTTGCAGCGTTTGAAAATGGCACCAAGGTGATTGCGCAGGCCATTGCCGCATCCAGCGCGTTTTCCATCGCAGGCGGTGGCGACACACTGGCTGCCATTGCCAAGTACGGCATTGAAAAGCAGGTTGGTTACATCAGCACCGGTGGCGGTGCGTTCCTGGAAGTGCTGGAAGGCAAGACTCTGCCAGCTTTCGAAGTATTGTCGCGCCGCTTTGCAGCCTGATAGTGCTATTACTCTGATAGCTGTCCATGTAGCCTCAACGAGGGCTAGAGATTGATTTGACTGTCAATTTTGGCCATGCCAAACTAGAACAGCTCGATATCACCCACCTTGGCCTCCACCTTGAGCAAGCCGCGCCGCACCAGATCGGCTTCGCTGCACACCTGGTTGCGGCCATGGTGTTTTGCGTAGTAGACGGCCTGGTCCGCACGTTCGCAGGCGGCTGCTGGCGTGTCACCGGACTGGATTTGCGTCAGACCCACACTGACCGTGATGCGACCGGCCTGCGGAAACTGGTAGGACTCCATGCGGGCGCGAAACCGTTCGACTGCGGCCACGGCCGCGTCATGGCTGGCACTGCGCAGCACCACCACAAACTCTTCGCCTCCGAAGCGGTAAACCTTGTCGTGGGCCCGAAATGACGTTTTCATCAGGCGGGCAACCAGGATGAGCACCTCATCACCAATCAGGTGGCCGTAGGTGTCGTTGACCTGTTTGAAGTGGTCGATGTCGAGCATTGCCAGCCAAAACAGGGGCGTAGCAACGAGGGCACGGTGCTCCACGCCATCGGGCGGTGGCTCGGGAGGCTCAGCCGGTCGGAAGGTCTTGTAGAACAGGTCGTCAAAAGGCTTGCGATTCCACAGCCCCGTCAGTGCATCACACTCGCTGTAGTCCAGCATATCCAGCATATTTGCGTACAGCGCGATGAGTCGTTGGGCTGTCAAAACCCCGACGCTATCCAGTGCGCTGTCGGACGCTATTTCTGCTACACCCCACAACGTTGCCCCTTCACTCAGCGTGATCGGCAATCGGGTAGTGTGCAGTGGACGCGCGGGCGTGGGCTCGGTGGCGATCACCTCGATCCGGTTGATGCAATGCAGGCGATCAGGCTCGCTGTCTACAGATGCCAGGGTGTCCAGATCGGTTCGCAAGGGGTCGCAAACCAGACGAACCGGTTGTCCGCAATCGGCCTGTGTCATCGGGAGCCAGTATCTTTGGGCGCCCTCGTGCACGAGGCTGAAAGTCGCCACGCTGTGGTTCGCAGTGGTTTCGGACAGTGCCAGCGTCAGACCGCTGAGCAGATCATCGCGGCGGCGCAGACTGCTGATGCGAAGGAGATGCTCGATCAACCGGTTTGGGTGGTTGAGGGCGTCGTGGCCAGGTGTCATACCGTGCGTACAGAACCCAGTTGCGCGCCGCGTACCCGCCCGCGCCCGCTTTGTTTGGCCTCGTACAACTGGGCATCGGCCAGACCGATGAGGGCCGCTTGATCATCCACGGAGTCAAGGGTTCGCGTGGCCACTCCAACGCTGACCGTAACCACATGGGCCACACTGGACTGCGCGTGGGGAATGGACAGCGCGCGGACCTTGCGCTCCAGTTCGTTGGCCAGGCCCATGGCATCGCTGAACGGAGTATCCGGAAGGATGCAGGCAAATTCTTCACCTCCATAGCGCGCCACCAGGTCTGCTGGGCGCTTGAGCGAGGTCTTGAGCGTGACCGCAATTTGGCGCAGGCAATCGTCCCCGGCCTGGTGACCGTAGCAGTCATTGAACAGTTTGAAATGGTCCACATCGATCATGATCGCCGACAAGGGCGAACTGCTACGCGTGGACCGGGCCCACTCCACCCCGAGCTGCTGGTCAAAATAGCGGCGATTGAAGACGCCCGAAAGCCCGTCCAGAAACACCAGCTTGCGCAGCAAATCGGACTGAAATTTCAAGGTCAGCTGGGTTTTGACGCGTGCCCGCACCACAGCGGGATTGACCGGCTTGGCAATAAAGTCCACCGCACCCAGGCTCAGGCCATGGGTTTCCTGAGCGGCATCGGTGTGGGCCGTGACGAAAATCACCGGGATGTTGCAGGTCAAATCACTGGCTTTGAGCAGACTGCAAACTTCGAACCCGTCCATGCCGGGCATGACGATGTCGAGCAGTACCAGGTCAGGCGGGTTGGATTGGCAGAGGGCAACAGCCTGCGGCCCGTTCGTGGCCATGAAGACCTGATAGTCGCCGCCGAAAATCTGGTGCATCACCTGGATATTGATGGGCTGGTCGTCCACCAGCAGCAGCTTGGGCTTCCCATGGGAGCTGTCCAGCAGCGCGTCCATTGGTGTATCAAGTGTGGTCATGGGCAATTGGCAGGGGCGTGGATGTCGGCGCTGAAGGGGCTATTCAACCACAACGGGTTAGTCGCCAAAAGCAGGGTTTGCTGCAATCTCATTGCACTATGGGGTAGCAACGCTGTCAAGTGGGATTTCCCGTGCAAGTTGACACCGCGATGTAACGGGTGGTTGGAGTATCCGTGTGAAAATGGCTGAATCATAAGAGGAGACTGTTTCATGCCACGTCGCGCCACCAAGATTGTTGCCACCCTAGGCCCCGCTTCCAGCGATCCCGCACTGCTGGAGCAAATGATTCGCGCCGGTGTCAACGTGGTGCGCCTGAACTTCAGCCACGGCAAGGCGCAGGACCACATCGACCGGGCCAGGCTGGTGCGCGAGGCCGCCCAGCGTGCGGGCCGTGAGGTGGCCATCATGGCCGATCTGCAGGGACCCAAGATTCGCGTCGGCAAGTTTGCAGAAGGCAAGGTTTTTCTCGAGCCCGGGCACAAGTTTGTGCTTGACGCCGCCCGCACCGAGTTGGGGGACATCGACGCCGTGGGTCTGGACTACAAGGCCCTGCCGCGTGAAGTGAAGGCCGGTGATGTATTGCTGCTCAATGACGGCTTGATCGTTATCACGGTCGACGCGGTCAAGGGGGAGCAGGTTCACACGACGGTCAAGCTCGGCGGTGAGTTGTCCAATAACAAGGGCATCAACAAGCAGGGCGGCGGTCTGACCGCGCCTGCGTTGACCGGCAAAGATATGGAAGACATCCGCACGGCCATGAGCTTTCAGGCGGACTATGTCGCGGTGAGCTTCCCCAAGAACGCGACCGATATGGAAATGGCACGCCAGTTGTGCAATGTGGCGGCGGCTGAATACAACCACAAGCCCGGCCTGATCGCCAAGATCGAGCGCGCGGAAGCCATCCCCAAGCTGCTGGAAATCCTGCTGGCCAGCGATGGAATCATGGTGGCGCGTGGCGATCTGGCGGTGGAAGTGGGCAATGCCATCGTCCCAGGCCTGCAGAAGCGCATGATCAAGCTGGCGCGCGAGCACGACCGGGTCGTTATCACAGCCACGCAGATGATGGAGTCCATGATCACCAACCCGGTGCCCACCCGCGCCGAGGTGAGCGATGTGGCCAACGCGGTGCTGGACGGTACCGATGCTGTCATGCTGTCGGCCGAAACTGCAGCCGGCAAATATCCGCTGGAAACTATTGTGGAGATGGCCAAGATTTGCCATGCCGCCGAAGGCCACGAAGACTTTGAACTGGAGGCGGACTTTACCGGCAAGACGTTCCAGCGCATCGACCAGACCATTGCCATGGGTGCACTGTTTACCGCCCACCATTTGGGCGCCAAAGCCATCGTGGCCATGACAGACAGTGGCTCTACGGCGTTGTGGATGAGTCGCCACCTGATTCGCGTGCCCATCTATGCGCTGACCTCCAAAGTGGCTACACAGCGCAAGATGGCCCTGTACCGCAATGTGCGCCCACTGTTTGTGGATACCAGCACCGACCGTGATACCGGTTTGCGGGAGGCTGAAAATCACCTCAAGGCACGCGGCATCGTGCAAAAGGGGGATGTCTACGCAATCACCTGCGGTGAACCCATGGGTTCGCCTGGCGGCACCAATATGCTCAAGATCTGCCAGGTCGAGTAGCGAATTGCGGCCTTGTGGCTCCCCCGCGGAGGCCGGTCCTTGATCCTTGTCAACCTGTGTGGTAGGGTTAACCGCCTGATGCCGACCTGCGGGGCTAAAATCGTTTCAGGGTACTAGTTACCACCTGGTTACCGCATTTGGTAGCCCAGAACGGTTTTCAACTTCACAAGGAAAATCCCATGGCACTCGTTTCGATGCGCGAACTGCTGGACCACGCCGCCGCCAATGGCTACGGTATTCCGGCCTTCAATGTCAACAACCTGGAGCAGGTACAGGCCGTTATGGCCGCTGCCGACGAGGTGGGTGCTCCTGTCATCCTGCAAGCCAGCGCCGGAGCCCGCAAGTACGCTGGCGAGTCCTTCATCAAGCACCTGATCCAGGCGGCTTGCGAGGCCTATCCCCACATTCCACTGGTCATGCACCAGGACCACGGCACCAGCGTCAAGGTCTGCGAAGGCGCCATCGCTCTGGGCTTTGGCTCGGTCATGATGGACGGCTCGCTGATGGAGGACGGCAAGACGCCATCGAGCTTCGACTACAACGTGGAAGTGACCCGCAAGGTTGTCGCCGTGGCGCACAGCAGTGGGGTCACGGTGGAAGGCGAATTGGGTTGCTTGGGCAATCTGGAAACCGGTGATGCAGGTGAGGAAGACGGCATTGGTGCCGTGGGCAAGCTGGATCACAGCCAGATGCTGACCGACCCCGAAGAAGCCGCCACTTTCGTTAAAGCTACGCAACTCGACGCGCTGGCCATTGCCATTGGAACCAGCCACGGCGCCTACAAGTTCAGCCGACCGCCCACGGGCGACATTCTGGCCATCAGCCGCGTGAAGGAAATCAATCGGCGCATCCCCAACACCCACCTGGTGATGCACGGCTCCAGCAGCGTGCCGCAAGACCTGCTGGCCATCATCAACCAGTATGGCGGCCAGATGAAGCAGACCTACGGTGTGCCGGTGAAAGAGATCCAGGAAGCCATCAAGCATGGCGTGCGCAAGATCAATATCGATACCGACATCCGCATGGCCATGACCGGCGCGGTGCGCAAGTTCCTGGCAGAAAACCCCGAGAAGTTCGATGCCCGCGAATGGCTCAAGCCCGCCCGCGAGGCCGCTAAGGCCCTGTGCAAGCAGCGCTATATGGAGTTTGGCTGCGAGGGCCAGGGTGGCAAGATCAAGGGCGACACCCTCTCGGTCATGGCTGCCAAGTACGCCAAGGGAGACCTCGCCCAAGTGGTGCAATAAGCGATAATTCTGCGGAATAGTTCCAGGCCCGTTGACTGTTCAGCGGGCCTTTTTCATTGGCGAAACCCTTTCCCGTCCTGCGTTTGATCATGACTTCTACCGTACACACCTCAGCCCTGCACTCTCTGCCGCTATTGGCCCGTGGCAAGGTCCGCGATAACTATGCCGTGGGCGACGACCGGATTCTGATGGTCGCCAGCGACCGGCTGAGCGCGTTTGACGTCATCATGGGGGAGCCTATTCCGGGCAAGGGCAAGCTATTGACGCAAATGGCCCTGTTCTGGTTTGACAAGCTCGGTCCGAATGGACAGAACCTGTGCCCCATCCACCTGACAGGCGAGACCCCCGAAAGCGCCGTTCAGAGCGATGAAGTGGCCCAGGTAGAGGGGCGCTCCATGCTGGTCAAGCGTCTCAAGCCCATTCCTGTGGAGGCTGTGGTGCGCGGCTACCTGGCTGGCAGCGGCTGGAAAGAGTACCAGGAGAACCGTGCCGTTTGCGGTGTCAAGCTGCCAGCCGGTCTGAAGAACGCGTCGAAACTTCCTGAGCCTATTTACACGCCTGCTGCGAAGGCAGCAGTGGGCGACCACGACGAGAACATCACGTTCGAGAAGACGGTTGAGATGATTGGCCTGGACCTGGCGACCCGCGTCCGCGACATCAGCATTGCCATCTACAAGGCGGCTGCCGAGTTTGCCTTGACCAAGGGCATCATCATTGCCGACACCAAGTTTGAATTTGGGTTGGATACGGATGGCACGCTGACATTGATGGACGAAGTGCTGACGCCCGATTCGTCGCGTTATTGGCCGGTAGAGAGCTACGTTGAGGGTACGAACCCGCCGAGCTACGACAAGCAGTTTGTGCGCGACTGGCTGGAGCAGGCGCAGGTGGACGGCAAACCCTGGAGCAAGACGCCCCCGGCGCCGCGCGTGCCCAATGAAGTCATTGCCAGGACCGCAGCCAAGTACCAGGAAGCGCTGCAGCGCCTGACCACCTGATCACATGCCGGCGGCTACGCGCCGGCACCTGTGTGGAAGCCGAATCAGGCTGCAGGCGATTTGCGGTTGCTGCGTTTGGCTGGCGCCTTGGCTGCTGGCTTAACGGGCGCCGGTTTCTTGGCAGCCACCACCTTCTTGGCGACTTTCTTGGCTGCGGGCTTCGCGACCGCCTTTGTAGAGGGCTTGACGACAGCGGGTGGCTCTTCAAATGACTCGGTCAGCTGGCGGGCCATGCCGATCACCCGATCCGGGTCAACGCCCAAAGTGCCCATCAGGAATTCGATGATCTCCGAGCGCGGGTTGGCCAGCGTGGGCTCAATCATCATCACAGCGGCCGAAACCGCCAGTGCGCGCTCGCGGCCCACCGTCGTGGGAAGCAGTTGCTCCAGCGCGTTCAGGGCTTCTACCGGTGCCACCGCGGTGATGCGGGCCTGTGATTTGAGCAGCGTCAGCCAGTTGGTTTGAGCGCCCGCGTTGCCCAGCGTATCGGCGGGCAGTTTGGCCAGTAACCTGGCCAGCCTGAAACTGCGCCGCTCGAACGAGCCAATCGAAACCATGCCCGCCAGCACGATGCGGCAAACGGCTTCGGCAAAACCGCCTTCGGTGAGGTGTGGCAGAACGGCCGCGCGGGCGGCTTCAATTTCTTTTAGTGCGCGCGCGTGGGCCACTTCGGAGTCGGGTGCGTCGGGCTTGAACAGTGCACCTAACATTTTTGGACCATAGAGCGTGCGGGCCAGCTTCACGGCAGACGCGTCGCGGTCATCGCGGTACTTATTCAGCGACTCGCTGATTTGCGCGTCCAGCTTTTTCTCCATCTTGCGCAGCGGGTGTTCGTCTGACACTGTGACCCGGTTGGCGCGCGCCTTGTTGGCCTCTTCGTGAATGAGGGATGCAAAGGGAAATGCGTCCGAGAACATCTGGCGCTGCATGCGCAAGGGGTGCATCTTGGTCATGGCATCGGCCATGGGTCGGGTGGCCATCATCTTGATCCAGGGACGCACCAGGGACTTGTAGAGCGTGGCGTTGAGTTCGGACACTTTGGCAATGGTGGAGAAAAGGGCCTCTTCCTCGCGGCCCTCGGGGTTCAGTGCCAGGATGTCTTTCATGGTGCGGTGTTCGTAGTGCACCGTGTAGTCACCGGGTTCGAGTTGCTCCCAGCGCAGCGATTCCATGCCCGCCTTGGCTTCGAGTTTCATCTCGTACAGGCCGGGCGGCAGACTCTCGATGACGTCCAGCGAGGTGACCAGCTGGTCGTGTTCCTTGCGGGCAATGTCGCCACCCACAAAAATGCCCAGGTGACCGACGCTCTCGTGCAGCACGTAGATGATGGTGCGTCCGGCCGCAGCAATGGCGCGCTCGTCGCCCCAGGTGTCGATGATCCAGTCCAGCGCCTGTGGCACGGGGGTGATGTTGTCGCCGTGGGAGGCAAACACCACCACGGGTGCGGTGATAGCGCGCAGGTCAATCGCCTTGTCGCCATCCATCACGGTTCCGCGGGCAAGGCGATTGCCCACAAACAGGTTTTCCACAATGGCCTCGATTTCGGCGCCAGTCATGCGGAAGAAGCCGCCCCACCATTTCTCGAACTCCAGAAAACGCTCGGCTTCGGTGTCGATGTTGGACCACAGCTTGTAATAGCGGTTCCACAGTGTGTTGGCCGGGTTGAGCGTTTCAAAGTTTTGCACCAGGTGGGCAACGTCAGATCGGTCTGCGCCCAGGTCCGCTGTCATGGATGCCAGCCAGGAGCCGCCCAGCGCCGCGCCGGAGTAGCGCATGGGGTTCAGGGTCGAACTGCCCGCCCAGTAGGACAGGGGTGCACCCACAATCATTAGGGGGCCAAACAGGTCGGGGCGCTCCGCGTTGAGGGCCATCATGGCCCAGCCAGCCTGGCAGTTGCCGATGACCACGGGTCGCGCCTTGCAGGCCGGGTGGCGTGCAATCACTTCTTCCATGAAACGGCCTTCCGCATGCATCACGGTGAACAGCGTCTGTCCCTCTTCGGGTTGGGGCCGGAAGGCGATGAAATACACCGCGTGTCCGGCGCGCATAGCCACTCCCACTTCGGAGTCAAACTTGAAACCCCCAATGCCAGGGCCATGGCCGGCACGCGGGTCCACGACGACGACGGGGCGCAACTTCGGGTTAACCGGCATGCTGTCGGGTGGCAGCAGATGCAGCAGCGCGTAATTGCAGGGCTCGGGGAGATCACGACCATCGAGCACCATCTCGGAGTTGAACTTCAGCAGCGAGGGCGTGCCTTTTTCCAGGTTCTCAATGTAGGAGTTGCCCCGGTTGAGCAGCGTGTCCAGAAACAGCACCGTGCGCTGGGCGGCATCGGTCCAGTAGTCACCGAAGTCAGCGGGTGTCGCTGAGGCGCTGGCGGGTGTTGATTCGGTTGTGTGTTGTTTGGGTTTGCGCGCGGTCACGGTCGTGTCCTTTAAGCGTGCCGATTCGTCGGCACTGTTCCGATTGGCGCATTGTGAACCTTTGTCGGGGTCTTTGTTTGCGCTAGGTCAGCGTTCCATGCGCGGTTACCGGTTGGACATGGCTATTGCCGGTGTTCGGTGGCAAACTCCGTGCACCGTCCAATTGCAACAGGGAAAAATAGCGCCATGGAACTCAAAAGCCTGCTCGAACAAACCAACAAACTTCCGACCATTCCCAAGGTTGCGCAGCAGCTGATTGCCAGCTTCAGCGATGAGGACGTGTCGATTGACGACATCTCGCGGCAGCTGTCCGCTGACCCTGCGTTGAGTGCCAAATTGCTGCGCTTGGCCAACTCGGCCTACTTTCACCTCTCGCGCACCATTGGCACGGTGGACGATGCCCTGCGCATGCTGGGCTTTGTCATGGTGCGCAACCTGGTGCTGGGTAACAGCATGACGGCGGCCTTTCGCAATACCAAAGGCATGGACCTGCAACAGTTCTGGCGCTACAACCTGTACACCGCTTGCGCATCGCGCTGGCTGGCCGGGCGCGATGGCGTCAACGCCGATCTGGTGTTCACGGTAGGGCTGATGCACGGCATTGGCCAGTTGCATATGCACGCCGCCATTCCCGAAGCCATGGCGCCCATTGACAAAAAGCTTAATGTGCTGGACCCGGGCCGGGCGGAACTGGAACAGCAGACGCTGGGCTTCCACTACGGCGATGTATCGGGCGCGCTGGCCAAGATCTGGAATTTTCCGGAGCCCATCCTCCTGGCGTTGCAAAGCGTCCCGCTACCGCTGGCTGCCACAGAGTTTTCCGAGCCTGCCGGCTGGGTGCACATGGGTGCGTGGCTTGCGCGGACCGAGGTGCTCAAGACTGCTGGGGATGAGTCTTTGGCCAGCTACCCCACCGAGGTTGCCAAGCGGCTGCGCCTCAAGCCCGATTGGGCCCCTGTGCATGGCGGCGATGCATCCTGCCCGCTGGAGGACGGAATGCCACCGTTGAAAGAGCTGACCGACGGGCTGGAGGCGATGATCAGTTGAAATGCTTGACTTGCATCAAGCTGCGACCGCGAAATTCAATCATCTTGAGTCACTAACCTAGGGTTTACCCGTGTTTATGGGCACAATCGGGGAATTGCTGCAATGCAGCACCCTATTGACTGGATATTTTTGCCATGAACATGATCCCGACGGAAGAATTCATTGAAAACGTCACCTACGACGAATTGAAAGTCGGTCGCAGCGCCCGCCTGTTGCGCACACTGACGCTGGAAGACATCCAGGCCTTTGCTGCGGTATCAGGTGATACCAACCCCGCTCACCTCGACCCCGAATACGCGAAAGACTGCCTGTTGCACGGGGTCGTTGCCCATGGCATGTGGGGTGGCACGCTGATTTCGGCTCTGCTGGGCACGCAGTTCCCGGGCGCGGGCACCATCTACCTGGAGCAGGTGCTCCACTTTGTCAAAGCCGTCCGGGTGGGCGACACACTGGCTGTGACGGTGACGGTTCTGAGCAAGGACGACGCCAAGAAGTCGGTGGAAATGGATTGCCAGCTGGTCAACCAGAAGGGCGAGCGGGTATTGCACGGTGTGGCCCGCGTGCTGGCACCCACCAAGAAAGTGCGCCTGCCCAAGGTCAGTCGCCCGCAGATCCAGCTGTTTGACCCCGAAGCCCGGTTCAAGGACCTGCTGGCGCTGGGCAAAGACCTGGAGGCTGTGCGCTGTGCGGTGGTGCACCCGTGCGACATTGGCTCGCTCAGCGGTGCCATG
>Ga0116178_10000778_pt1 | contig 27652 bp, 22 predicted proteins | sample AD_STIC12_MetaG_FD_89880 | JGI IMG/M metagenome (GOLD analysis project Ga0116178, IMG submission 89880) | Active sludge microbial communities of municipal wastewater-treating anaerobic digesters from USA - AD_STIC12_MetaG | ecosystem: Engineered > Bioreactor > Anaerobic > Digestate | place: USA... | reverse complement strand
TTTATTTTTAAACTGAAACATAAATTAAGTTATTGGGCGTAGTGCGGTGGAGGATTAAAAGGACAACCCCCGTCTTCATTACAAATTTGTTTATAAGAAGAAGCTTGTAAATCAAAACAACTGGGATTAATATGAGTTAAACGATCGGCATTTTCAGTATTCAATCCCCCATCGGCCTCAATACATTCGGTGGAGTTTTGTAAAACAGCCGGATAAAAACAATTTTGATAAATATCATTTAAAATAGAGGGAACAAAAGGATAATACAAACCTTCAGCAATATCAGCACCAGCGTTGACCGGTTTTTGCCAAAAATCACTATGTAGAATCTCAGCAGTAGTTCTGGTTATTTCTACATCTGGAGTAGTTACTTCATTACCACTAGAATCAAAATTATGCCCAGCGTAACTATAACCAACGTTATAAATTTTATTAGTTTGTAAAACTATCTCTCTAAAACTGCTTATGCTCATTGGTTTATTAAAACCAATTGATACCGGAGCAGAAACACTAACACTCCCTTGTAAAGAATTGGGAACTAAACTAACTGCGACGGGAGCGGTAGTATCTAAAGAGTTAGCTGTGGAAAATTTCCAATAAAAATCATCTAGGTCTTTTGAAGACTGCCACAAAGCTTGGCTTTTTAATCCGGGATCTCTAATTAAATTTCCACCGTCATTTCTTTTTAATTCTCCACCACCATTTAAAGAATTACCAGACATATCCACCACGCCATCATAAAGATTACTGGTAATGATAGCTTGGGGAGAATTAGTTTGATCAATAGTTGCTGATTTGACAGTAGCTAAAATAGTTTTGTTACCAGGCAAACAATAAATTGGCTGGCCACAAGGATTAACCCCACATTGATCAGTAGTTTTAAATTCTACTGTGCGGTATTGATTGGTAATTTGATAGTTACCATCAATTAAAGGATTGCTGCCCTCTAAAGTGGCGGCGGTAATATTTTGAAAATTATTAGGAGCAGTTTGCCCAGCACGGAAGAGACCGCTAGCAGAAATCGGATCAACTGGTTCATCAAAATTTATTTGGATTATAATATTACGGTCATAACGATTAGTCTTAGGTAAAGGAATAATACTAGTTACTTGAGGCGGAGTTAAATCAACAATAGTACTGACGGTAAAACTCCAACTATAATTACCAATAGCACCGAAAGCGTTACCGCCATCAGCCAACTTAACTCCGTCAGTTAATTTAATAGTATAATTAGTATCTTCTAAAGCACTGCCTAAAAGATTACGGGGTTTAAAAATATAAGTTTTTTTATCAGATGACAAAAAGGCGTCAATTTCATCGGAACTAATAGCGGCACTTTCTCCTTGAGCAGTAGGATAAATTTTAAAAGTATTTTTAACTTTATCGTTATTACCAGTAGAAGCTCCGGAAGTATCACCAAACTCGCTATTGTTATTAGCATCGTTAATTAAACTACTAGCCAATAGTTCATTTTTAAAAGTTATTACTATCTTAGTATTACGAGCAATGCCAGTGGCACCGCGACCAGGATAATGGCTTTCTACTATCGAACCCAAAAATCCACAATTTTGACAAAATTCACTTTGATCAATATAAGCAGTTTCTTCTCCCCCACCCTGATACTGACCACGCAACATATTGATAACAAATTGAGTAATAGCAAAAGCTGATAAAATAATTACCAACCCAATCACCATATTCTTAATAATTTTTTTAGCTGTTTCCACCTTTTTTTCATCTCCGCCAGCAGTGGTATATAAAAAGCCGCCATAAATAGTAAAACCCAAAGCTACAATACCTAACACGCCCAAAGCCGCGCGAATAATTTTAGCAATAATGATGCGAATATCCGTATCAACTAAACCAGTATAAGCACCAAAACCAATACCAGTATCTAATTGCTGGGCGCCCACAGACAAAGGAATTAAAACAAAAAGAACCGCCGACACCAATAAGGAGCCGAGAGCGGTTCTTTTTAGAAATTTTAAATTGTAAAACTTTTTTTCCTCCATAAACCAATATTCGACAAACAGAATATTGAAAAACTTAGGATAATTTTTTAGTAACTGCTTCTTTAACTCGGTTACCATCAGCATTACCCGCTACTTTTTTCATTACTAAACCCATGACTTTTCCAATTTGATCAACAGTAGCAGACATTTCTTGAATCACCTGATCAACAATTTTTTCCAAATCTTCTTGAGACATTTCCGGTGGCAAATATTCACTTAAAGTTTTAATTTCTTCTTGGACTTGAGAAATTAATTCTTGTCTTCCAGCTTTTTCAAAATCTATTAAAGAATCTTTTAATTGTTTAATCTGTCTTTTTATTGTAGCCAAAATTTCTTCTTCTACCAATTCAACCTGAGGATTTTTCTCTTTACCGCGTTTTTCTATTACCGCATTTTGCAAACTGGTCTTTAACATGCGAAGAATCGAAAGGCGGCTTTCTTTATTTTTAAGTGCAGTAACCAAATCCTGTTCAATTTTTTCTTTGGTTCCCATGTTAATTTATTTTATAACCAAGAGAATTATCTTCTTCTGGTTTTTTCGTCTTTTAGGCGACCAATTTTCCTCATGTATTCACGCAATTCAGTACGTTGATTTTTAGCCAAAGTGGACTTACGTCTTTGATTACGATTCAAATCTTTGGCAAAAAATCTAATTTTTTTGGCCTGACGAATTTTACCCGATTCTTTAATGCGGTTTTGAAAACGACGCATAAAAGCTTCAAAACTTTCGCCTTTTTTTCTTTTTAATTCTGACACAAATTTTTCACCTCCCCGGTGTTTTTATGGCTTATTTTTAAGAACTTTTATCTTAAAAACAAACCTCTTAATTATTTAAATTGATTATACCTTATTTACCTTAAATTAGCAAGAGCTTTTTTTGGATTTCCGCCACAGCTTTATTAAAGTCAACCATCTCTTGAACACCGGACTCCATATCCCTAATAATTACTGATCCGTCTTGAACCTCTTTTTGCCCCACAATTAAAGCATAACGAGCCCCTAATTTATCAGCTTGCTCCAATTGTCCCCGCAAACTACTGCGGCAAAAAGACTCGGCGACCTTAACACCAGTATGCCTAAATTTTTCAAATAAAGTAAAAGCTTTGCGACGAGCCTGTTCTCCCAATTGAGCAATAAAAATATCAGCTTTAATGGTTTCTGGGACAACTTGACCAGCTTCTTTAACTTTAGCAATCGCGCGTTCTACTCCATGAGCAAAACCACAAGCTGGCGTAGGCTTTCCTCCTAAAACCTCGGATAATAAATCATAACGACCTCCACCACCTAAAGCTGCCTGAGAACCCTCATCATCACCAGTAGAATAAATTTCAAAGACAGTACGAGTATAGTAATCTAAACCTCTAACTAAATTATGATTTAAAAAATATGGCAAACCTAGTTCATCTAGAAATTCCAAAACACTCATGAAATGAGTTTTACAATCATCGCATAAAAATTCGATCATCTGGGGTGCTGTTTCTTTAATAGGCAAACAACCTGGCTCTTTGCAATCTAACAAACGCAGGGGATTTTTAACTAATCTTTTTTTACAGCTTTCACAAATTTTAGAACGATTGGTTTTATAATATTGAGTCAATTCATTTTTATAATTTTCTCGACAAACCGGACAGCCCAAACTATTAATTTGGATGGAAGCATTAACACCCATCTCAGCATAAAAATTATAAGCAATCATGATAATCAAAGCATCAGCCACAGGACCGGCCTCACCTAAAATTTCAAAACCAAACTGATGAAATTGGCGATAACGACCGGATTGAGGTCGTTCGTGCCGAAACATCGGACCAAAATACCAAGCCTTAATTGGTTGGGGTAAATTCCACATGCCATGATTTAAATAGGCACGCATAATAGAAGCGGTAGCTTCCGGACGTAAGGCTAGTTTTTGCCCATCTAAATCTTCAAATATATACATTTCTTTTTCTACAATATCAGTATCCTTACCAACTGAGCGAACAAATAAACCGGATTCTTCTAACAAGGGAGTGTCAATTTTTTCAAAACCATAGGTCTTAGCTAAACTTCTAACCTTATCAAATACCAACCACCAATAACCTTGGTCGGCGGGCAAAATATCTTTCATGCCGCGCAAAGTCTGGGGAGTCTGAGGCACTTTCTTAACTGGTTCGGTGACTTCCTTTTCTTTGTTTTCCTTACTAGTTTTTTCTAATTTTTTTTCTTTCATATTTTTATCATCCAAAAAAATTAATTATTATAAGTTGGAACGCCAAAAATCTGCGCGCGATTAAATGGCCAACCGCGTAAAATTACCCGCCCGACTAATTCTTTTTCTTCAATTGGACCAAAGTAGCGAGAATCAAAACTCGAATTACGATTATCGCCCATCACAAAATATTGCGTAGCCGATAAATTATAATTAACATCTGGTTTATTTTGCAAACCGAGAGGTAAATAATCCTCTTGCAAAACATAACCTTCTGGGCTGGCCTCATTATAAATAATAATTTGTCCGTCTTTTATTTTTACTCTTTCTCCCGGTACGGCAATAATTCTTTTTAAAAAATATTCGCTACGATCTCCTGGATAGTGAAAGACGACAATTTCACCTCTTTGTGGTTCACGAAAACGAAAAGTTAATTCATCGATAATCAAATATTCTTTATCAAAAAAGTTTGGCTCCATGGAAGCACCCTTAACATAAAAAGGTTTAAATAAAAAGTAACGCACCAAAAAAATTATCAGCAAGGCAAAGACACCTAACTTAATAACTTCAATAATAAATAATTTGGTGTTACTTTGTGGAGTTAATGTGTCATCATTTTGTTTTTTAAACCACTGAGAAAAAAGTTTATTTTTCATGTAATTAAAAATTGATGTGTTATACACACTGGTTATTTCTTAAATGATTATACCTTAAATTAAGACAAAAAACAAGTTCTAAATATAAAAACTCGCAAAAAAAATGCGAGTTAATAATAATCAATATGGTGGGCGGCATAGGAATCGAACCTATTACCTCTACAATGTCAATGTAGCGCTCTAACCAAGTGAGCTAGCCGCCCATTGGTGGGCGCGATAGGAATCGAACCTATGACCTCGTCATTATCAGTGACGCGCTCTAACCATCTGAGCTACGCGCCCTTTGTGGGCTAATAAAAAAGTCTACCGACTCTTTACAACATCACTATTATCACAAATTTCACAGATGAGGTCAAGAGTAGATAGACTTTTCATTCTTTTTTAAAAGACACCAAACAAGTGATAGAAAAAAACTATTCGATGAAAATTGAGTTTTTCATCTCGACTGAAGTCATACCGTTACCGGTAAGTGACTCCTTAGAAAGGAGGTGATCCATGCGCAGCTTCCGCTACACATGCCTTGTTACGACTTAGTCCTTGTTGCTGATTCCGCCTTGGACCGAGATCAACCCAGTCTTCAGGCGTCCCCAACTCCCTTGGCTTGACGGGCGGTGAGTACAAGACCCGAGAACGTATTCAACGCCGCATAGCTGATCGGCGTTTACTAGCGATTCCTACTTCATGCAGTCGAGTTGCAGACTGCAATCTGAACTGAGGGAAGGTTTGGTGGGATTAGCTCCGTCTCGCGACTTGGCAGCCCATTGTTACTTCCCATTGTAGCACGTGTGTGGCCCAGGACGTAAGAGCCATGCTGATTTGACGTCATCCCCTCCTTCCTCCCCTGCCTCTAAACATTTGAAAAATGTTCACAGGCAGGGGCGGTATGTTATGTAAAAATTAACATAACACGGGGGTTGCGCTCGTTACCCAACTTAATGGTACACCTCACGGCACGAGCTGACGGCAACCATGCAGCACCTGTGTAGCACCCTCGAAGGAGTCCCGGTTTCTCGGGATTAGCAGCTACATTTCAAGCCCTGGTAAGGTTTTTCGTTTACCGTCGAATTGAACCACATGCTCCACCGCTTGTGCGGGTCCCCGTCTATTCCTTTGAGTTTTAGCCTTGCGGCCGTACTTCCCAGGCGGGATACTTAACGCGTTAGCTTTTTTGACCGACTCTGGCAGGGTCGATACTGCCAAAGTCTAGTATCCATCGTTTAGGGCGTGGACTACACGGGTATCTAATCCGTATCGCTCCCCACGCTTTCGTCCCTTAGTGTCAGGTGTGTTCCAGTGAGCCGCCTTCGCCTCTGGTGTTCTTGCCGATATAAACGCATTTTACTACTACACCGGCAATTCCACTCACCTCTCCCACCCTCTAGTTTGTAAGTATCAACGGCAGGTTCGGAGTTGAGCTCCGAAATTTTACCACTGACTTTACAAACCACCTGCGGACGCTTTACGCCCAATAAATCCGGATAACGCTTGAGGTCTCTGTATTACCGCTGCTGCTGGCACAGAGTTAGCAACCTCTTATTCGCAAGGTACCGTCAAGATTCGTCCCTTGCAAAAGTAGTTTACAATCCGAAGACCTTCATCCTACACGCGGCGTCGCTCCCTCAGACTTTCGTCCATTGGGGAATATTCGTGACTGCAGCCTTCCGTAGAAGTCTGGGCAGTGTCTCAGTCCCAGTGAGGCGGGTCGCGCTCTCACGCCCGCTATCCGTCATAGCCTTGGTAAGCTTTTACCTCACCAACTAGCTGATAGACCATAGGCCCCTCTTGAAGCATTCTTTTGGAACTTTACATGAGAATGACTTATGTCCCCTCATGACCATCGGGAATTAGTTTTCCTTTCGGAAAATTATGCCCGTCTTCAAGGTAGGTTACCAATGTGTTACTCACCCGTTTGCCACTAACTAATCATTGATGTAATCACAAATTAGTCCGTTCGACTTGCATGCCTTACCCACGCCGCCAGCGTTCATCCTGAGCCAGGATCAAACTCTCAATAAAATTGAGATTTGGCTCTCAATGATGCTAGCTGTAGCTCCGTAGAACTACAGATAAAAATTTTTTGAAGTTACCCCAACAACCGTCGGGGTCAAACTTTAATTGAATAGACTTTTCTATCACTTGTTTAATGTCTTGGTTCAAATGTAAATTTTCAATGTTCTTTTTCCTCACCTGATTTAGGCGAAGAAAAAACAGAAACCCAATTTGGAGTTGCTGTTTTTTCTTCTTCTAGTATCCTTAGATTTTTGATCAATTGGACTTAGAAAAATGTCTAAATTGTGATTATTTCTTATGTGATTAGAAGTATACAATATCCCCAAAAACCTGTCAAGTGCTTAAGCTTAAGTTATCCACAAACAACCAAACCTAAAACTTTAAAAAATTTATTCGCCTATTTTTGAGGCAACAAAACCAAAAATTTATAGACTAAATTAAAAGAATAACTTGGAGTGGTTTTTTCTAATTTAGGCAAACACTGATACAGATTATCAAAAAATAAATAGGCTGTTTCTGAATCAAAATTTCCACTGCAAACTTTGATAACTTGATTATTAATAAAAGAATTTAAACCAATGGGTTGTCTAGCAAAAGCTCCAGCTGTAAACGTCTGATTATTTTTAGCCGCAGCCCATGACAGTGCCATATCATAACGATTAAAGTAGGGCAAAATCACTACATGTTGATAATTAGCTAAAAGATTTTTCCAAGTCTCGTACTCTTGATTAAATGTTGTTTGACTTTGAAATTTTTTTACTTTAACACTATAACTATTTCTTTTTTCTTTTAAACCAACTGATAAATCAGTAATTTGAATCACTAGGGCTAAACTGATAATTATAATTGCTGTAGTTTTTTTAAAAAAACGTAAACTAAATAAAGCTCCAATCATTAATAAATAATAAACTGGCCAAAAAAGCCGACCAGAAGAACGAACACAATTGAGAATTTTTTCTATAATAGCCGGCAAAGAATAAGAAAAAATTAAATGCTGGTTGAAATAAATTTTATTACTGAGGGCTAAAAAAAATAAAAATAAAACAACCACGAACACCGGCCAAAACTTTTTACCCAAAGCAATAATCACCTCTCTCCTTTTAATAACTAACCAACTTCCAGAAAAAATACCTAATAAAATTAAACCCAAACCTAAGTAATTAAAACCTTCAAATTGATGTTCTTGTATTGGCAGTTGAGGTAAAAAATTAGACCAGCCCAAGGGATTGACTAAAGCATTTAGATTTAAAGAAAAATCGCCAAACCCATCAGCGCTACCTTCACCAGAAGTTAAGCCAATACTCCAGGATAAAAGAATAAGAATGACTAATAAAATTAAATTATCTCTCCACAATTTTTTCTTAGATGTGCTTTTATATAACCTAATTTGTTCCACCAACCAAAATGGAACAATCATAAAAAAGATATACGGGTGGGTCAGCCAAGCTAAAACTAAAACCACCCCCCAACGCCAAGCTGACAAAACTGTTGGGCGACTAAGACAAAGAAACAAGGCTGCTAAAATAATAAAATGACTAACTAAAGAAGTGTGCCCGGCCGCCCGTTGAAAAATAATTGGACTCAAAACAAAAAAAAGACTACCCAAAATATCTAAGATAGTGTCTTTTTTTATTAATCGCATTAACAAAAAACCACCCATGCCTTGCAAAACAAAACACAAAAACATCCACAATCCTAAATATTGAAAATTACTTGGTAAAAACTGACGGATCAATTTAAAAATAATGGCCAGCAGTGGTAAAGAATCAGTATAGAGAATGGAAACCCCCGTCGGATAATTCAAGTTCTTAATTATTCCCCAAGGCCAGACCCAAGGTGAAGCCCGAAAAAATTCCCAACCAATTTGGTGTTGAAAAGTATCACTGCCATCGGCTAAAATCCAATCAATATTTTGTGGCCAAAAAGTCTGACCTAAAAAAACAAAAAAAACTAAGCCGCCTAAAATACCGGCAACAACTAACCCCCACCATGGCCACCTCTGAAAAAAATTAACGGCTTTTTTTAAGCCTCCAGTCATAAATTTTTTGATGATCACCTGATAATAAAATCTTGGGCACTTTTAAATTCTTAAAAACTTCTGGTCGAGTATAGTGAGGATACTCTGCTTGTGCCATATTCTTTTTTGCTTCAAAAGTTTCTTCTTTTAAAGATTCCTTGTTACCTAAAACACCGGGTCGCAACCTAGAAACCGCTTCAGTTATAGCCAAAGCTCCCAATTCCCCACCAGACAAAACATAATCGCCTAAAGAAATTTTCTCATCAACAAATTTATAAACCCTTTCATCAAAACCTTCGTAGCGACCACAAATAATTACCAATTTTTTTAATTTACTAAACTGTTTAGCTTTTTTCTGATCAAACTTTTTACCAGCTGGATCCATAATAATCACTTTGGTACCAACCTGCTTTTTTTTCTGACCATTTTTAACCAAACCCAAAGATTCTAAACAATTATAAATTGGTTCAACTTTTAAAACCATGCCAGCCCCTCCACCATAAGGAGAATCGTCCACCTTTTGATGTCTATCAGTAGTGAATTTTCTAAAATCGTGCGCGGTAATTTTAATCAAACCAGCTGCCAGGCCACGTTTTAAAATACTTTCACCGATATAATCAGTAATGATTTTAGGAAAAATTGTTAAAATTTCAAACTGCATAAATTCTAATTAAATAGATAATACAATCATAAACTAAAATTAAAAACAAAACAATCCGCTTTCAAGGCGGATTGTTTTTAATTGTCAATTAGATATTCAAATCATCAACTGCTGAAGTATCCACCGCTTCTTCGCGTCTTGGGCGAGGACCGCGGGAACCTTCCGGTTCGTAGATTTTGAGATTGACATGGGCGTTATTTTTAGCGCCGACAATCTTCAAAAGAGTACGAATTGATCTGGCAGTTTGACCTTGACGGCCGATGACATAACCCATATCAGCAGGATTGATGTGAAGAGTGATTAAAACACCTCTTTCATCAACGGTGCGATCGGTTTTGACATCTTCTGGATGACCGACAATGGCCTTAACGACCATTTCTACAAACTGTTGATCGGAATTGGTTACCATAAACGTCTCTATTAATTCTATTTTCAAAAGTCCTGTCGACTAGCGCGTGGGTTTTCCCCTCACCCAGGACTAGATCTAGTATAACAAATTTTTTGCCAAAAGTCAATCTTGCAACTAATCTTGGCTAAATTAAGCGGCTTTAGTTTCTTTAGCTTTATTTTTTTCAGCTATTTTAGCTTTACGTCTGCCAGTTAATTTTACTTTTTTAAGCTTAGTAGCGGCTATAACTTTTTGTTCAACCAATAAATTATGAACTGTAGTTGTCGCCTGAGCGCCTTTGCTTAACCAGTAATTAATTCTTTCACTTTTTAATTGACTCTGCTTTTTACGAGCATCATAAAAACCCAAATTTTCTAAATAAGAATTCTTGGGATCCTTAGATTTTTCAATCAAAATCAATCTGAAGGTCGGTTCTTTAGCTTTACCGAATCTAGCTAATTTAATAGTCAACATAAATAAAAATTTACCTTTAATTTTTAAGTATTTATAGTATAAAGAAAAAAATTAAATCAGTCAAGGGATTATTGGCGATTAACCATTTTTTCCGCTTCGGCTAATTTAACAGACAAAAGACGAGAAACACCATCATCGCCCATAGTCACACCATACAAAATTTGTGCCTTATTCATAGTGGATCGGTTATGGGTAATCACAATAAATTGAGTTCGAGCGGATAACTGATCAATAATTTCGGCTAAACGCATAGTATTAGCCTCATCTAACGCCGCGTCTACTTCATCCAACACCACAAATGGCGAAGGACTATAAGACAAGATAGCACAAATCAGGGCCACTGAAGCCAAGGCTCTTTCACCACCTGACAAAATATTAATATCTTTAATTCTTTTACCTGGCGGCGTGGCTTGGATATCAATCCCAACTAAAATTGGTTCGCCAGTTTGTTCAATCAAATCCTTGGCCTGAGAAACTTCTTTTTCCTCACTATCTTCTTCTAATTCTTCATCTTTAGTTGGATCCTCATAAATCATGATCAATTTAGCTGACCCACCATTAAATAAAATTTGAAAGAAATGATTAAACTCTTCATTAATTTTATGCATGGCGTCATCACGTTTAGTTTTCATCACCTTATCCAAATCGGTAATGGTTGCTACCACATCCACAATCGCCTTTTGTAAATCGGTAATTTGAGTAGACAAAAAATTAAAACGCTCCTCGGTTTCTTTATGTTCGGCAACAATTTCCGGATCAATACCGCCGATCAATTCTAATTGATGTTTCAATTTAAAAATTTGTGGCTGAATTTCTTCTGGCAATATCGGCTCTGATAAAACAGTTTGAAGTTTAACTTCGGAGGACAACTCCCCCATTTCTAAACTAATTTCCTCTGCCAAACCATCTCGTTTAGTTTCTAAACGCGCCAATTCTATCTGGACGCTGTTCAATTCTTGTTCCACCTTATGAACTTCTAATTGCTTGGCCTGTAGAACTCTTTGTAGCTCAAAAATCTCGCCCTTCTTTTGCTTCTCCGCTTCATTTAATTCTTGCATGGCCTGATTAATTGCGGTGATTTCCCGAGCCTTATTCTGCAAATCCTTATCTAATTCACTCAATTCCTTAATTAAAGTTGGATCGGGCACAAATTCCTTTTTTGTACCAGAAGGATTTTTAATCTTATTCAACAAAATAACTGTTTTATCTTTAGCTGCGGTTGATAATTTTTGCAACACTGGTAAATCTTCCAAACTCTTGGCACTAATCAATTTACTAATTAATAAATCTTGATCTTTTAATAAATTTTCTAATTCTTCAATAATTGATTCATAAGCCAAAGCTCCGTTGCCCACAACTCGTTCGGCACGCACTCGCAATAATTCCAACTGATTTTGTAATTTAAATTTCTTTTCCTGAATTTGTCCGCGGGTCGCCAAAACGGCTTCGTATTTTTTTTGCCAATCCAAAAATTCTTGAGAAGCAGTGGTTTTTTCTTCTAAATTTTTAAAACGATTTAAAATTTCCTGTTGTTCACTTTTTTTTCTTTGCAATTCTTCATCAATTCTGGCGTATTGTTTTTCAAATTCTGCCACTCTTAATCCTAGAGATTGCCACAATTTTCCATAATATTTTTTCTGTAATTCTCGTAAATCCTTTTCCACCAACTCCCTTTCTGCTAACCGTTTGGTCTGTCTTTGCAAATATCTTAAACGTGGTTCGATTTCTTTTAAAATACCTTCGGCTTGAATTAAATTATTTTGGGAAGATTCCAATTTATTAAAAGCTATCTGTCTTTTAATTTGTAACTCTTTAATTCCCGCCGCTTCATCTAATAACTCTTTACGTTCAGCGGGGGTGGCACGAAGAATATAATCGGCCATACCTTGGCCAATGACCAAATAATTTTTTTGGCCAAACCTCGCCCGAGCCAACAACAAAACAATATCTTGCAACCTCGCTTGATGATTATTAATTAAATATTCGCTTTCTCCGTCGCGATAAATTCTTCTGGTAATTACCACCTCGGACATTTCAATATCCGCTTCGCCATCTTCATTATTTAAAACCAAAGAAACCTCGGCTACACCTAGACGAGATTTTTTATCCGAACCGGCAAAAATTACATCTTCACTTTTTTTCCCGCGCAAAGTTTTTAAGGACTGTTCGCCCAAAACCCAACGAATAGCATCAGCCACATTACTTTTTCCCGAACCGTTAGGACCAACAATAGCCGTAATCCCCTTTTTACTATTTTGAGGCATTAAAAACTCCAAAACTGTTTTTTGGGCGAAAGATTTAAAACCATGAATTTCCAAACGCTGCAAATACATATTCCTAGATGGATAATAACAAATCCAATTATATCACCACTTGACCTTATTTATCAAATAGATTATACTCCCTTGATTACCCTTATGATAACCGTAGCCAAAAAAATTCACGAAGAAATTTTAGGAGCCAACAAAATCCTGATAATTTCCCACAAAAACCCTGACGGAGACACCCTTTCCAGTGCCTGCGCTTTGATGCAATATCTTCAATCTTGCAATAAAGACCATCAGGCTTTTTGTGCTACACCAATTAACAAAAATTTGGCTTTTTTGCCTCATTTAGAGCATTTTTCCACGACTCCAGAAATTTTTAAAAAGGACTTTTTTGATGTTGTAGTGGTTTTTGATTCTGGTGATTTGCTTTATGCAGGAGTGGAAGACTACTTAGATAATCTGGATTACTCCCCAACTATCATAAACATCGATCATCACCCCACCAATCAATTTTATGGCCACCATAATTTAGTTGTACCGTCAGCTGCTTCCACCACCGAAGTTCTTTATCGTTTTTTTCAAATTAATGATGTGGAAATTGATAAAAATTTGGCCACCTGTTTATTAACTGGGATAGTTACTGATACTGGACATTTTTCCAACCCTTCCACCTCGGCTTCATCTTTAAAAATCGCTAGCCGTTTAATGAATGCCGGAGCTAACTTGCGACTAATCCAAGGTTGGACTCTTAAAAACAAAACTCTTAATGGTTTAAAACTCTGGGGGCAAGTATTAAGTCGTCTCCAAAAAAATGAAGAATTGGATATTGCCACCACAATTATTACTAAAGAAGATGTGGAGAAAAATAAAATTAGTGATGAAGAAATCGAGGGCTTGGCAAATTTTTTAAATAATTTATCCGGTGCCAAAGTCATTATGGTTTTACGAGAAAAAGACGATGGGGTAATTAAGGGCAGTTTGCGTACTACTAGTTCGGAAGTTGATGTGAGCGAATTAGCTAAAATTTTTGGCGGTGGAGGACATGCAAAAGCCGCTGGATTCTCAATCAACGGTAAATTAGAAGAAAAAGATGGGATGTGGCAAGTGGTATAAAAAAATAACTAATTAAAATAACTAGAAAATATTCCCCTTAAATTATAAATGAAAATTGTTTGTTAAAATATTTGCATAGCTTTTATAGGGATGGTATAAATAACATATCATCCTTTTTTTTATATTATTATTAAATTGATCAAATTAGCTGATTTATTTCTCAATCTAGCAATAATAAAATAAAATATTTTAATTAAAAAAACTATGCCAGACAATCAAATTAAATCTCAATTTCTTATCCCTACCGTAATAGAAAAGACTACTTACGGTGAAAGGGCCTATGATATTTATTCCCGACTTTTAAAAGATAGAATAATTTTTCTTGGCACCGCTGTTGACGATAATGTGGCCAACACAATTATTGCCCAATTGTTATTTTTAGCCAACCAAAGTCAGGATAAGGAAATAAAATTATATATCAACAGTCCAGGTGGGTCAGTAACTGCTGGCTTAGCCATTTACGACACCATGCAATACATCAAACCAGATGTTTCTACCATTTGTATTGGGATGGCTGCTTCAATGGGTGCGGTTTTACTAGCTGCTGGACAAAAAGGTAAAAGATTTATTCTACCTAATGCTGAAGTAATGATTCATCAAGTAATGGGCGGTGCCGAAGGCCAAGCCACTGATGTCAAAATTCGTGCGGAACATATTTTAAAGATCAAAGATCGCTTAAACAAAATTTTAGCTTCTCACACTAATCAACCGATTGATAAAATAGAAAGGGACACTGATCGCGACAATTTCATGAGTCCAGAAGAGGCCTTAAAATATGGTTTGGTGGATAAAATTATAAAAAAGTAAAAAATCTTTCTAGCAAAAAGCCGCCTAGAAATTTACTGGCGGCTTTTATTTTTTGGCTAAATTAAGCTTAAAAATAATTTTATTCAATTAGACCCCTTGACAAATAAAAATAATTATGTTATGATAGCTAGTCATCGTTAAAACTCTCCTAGAGAGATTATTTGAAAGGCCTTAACAAAAGTAGGTGCTCACGACAAGCATGGGGATTTGTTGAAGGACAGATCTGGTCCTTGACTCGACTTCTCCTTTGACAAATCTTCTTGAGCACCTACTTTAAAAAGGCTTTTAAAAAAAGTAAGCCCAATTCTGAAAAAGAAAAGGGCTTATTTTAATACCTAAGGAGTAACAACGATAGAAGTGACGGCGGTAGAACTGGCAACTGTTGCCTGCCCTTGAGGAGAATTGGGTGCATCAGGTACGGTAGAGGTGGAGGTTAAAAGACTATCTGTTTCAGCCGGCTCAGTTAATTTTTCTACTCCAATATAACAGACCGAACCCCAAGGGCGATAATGGCTTTTAAATTCTTGGTCTTTAATTGTTCCATCGGTATAAGTAATGGTGTAATTAAAAATGGCATCAGCACCAGCATGAGCTGATTCGGTGCATTTCTTTTGGCCAACAGGTAAATCTAAAGTTTCAATCAGTTTAGCCTCTGGCGGAGCTTTAATATTATAAACTTGCGGATCGGTTTTTTTAACACTTCGGCCATCTTTAGTGCCCCAAAATTCAAAAATTAACTCGGTACCTTCAATCCGACCCTGAACTAAAATATAATTACCTGTATCATTAATAAATCTAAAATCAGGTGAGGGATCATAAATAGTCGCGTCAACCCCCACTGGTGGCTCATAATAAGAAACTCGATATGCGTGAGCCGCTCTTTCTAATACCGGCAAACCAGAAGATAAAACAGCTCTAAACAAAGTAGTTGAAACTTGGCACAACCCACCACCAAATTCTGGAACTGTTTTACTTCCTTTAATTACTAACTCCGGAACATAACCGTTAGTTTCATCTATAGGTTTTAATCTGGTAATAGTGGAAAAAACCTCGCCCGGCGCAATCAGAATTCCGTTTAAAATTTTAGCCCCAGCGGCAATATTTTTTTTACGATTAGCTGAGCTACCCTTAAAATTAGTCTTCCCTACTCCTAACAATTCCCTAACTCCAAAGCTATTAACTTTTTCTAAAGTTAATTCTGGATCAACTGTTTCCATTACTAAAATAATATTCCTATCGCCATTATTTAAAAGCGCTTCTTCTACCGATTTTAAAACTACTATTAAATTAATTTTTTTACCAGACTGGCCAGGCTTGAATTCTTTAACTTTACCATTTTCAATAACAAATTTAGCCTCCTCAAAATCTGTTTCTATTTCTGAGAAAACCTTAGTCTGCAGATAATTTTTTAATTTATCTTCATCAACAGCAACAACCAATTTATTTTTTTCTTTCTTCAAGACTAGCCACTGGGCCCATTCACCGGGCTCAACAATAAAATTCTTATCCCCTGATTGAAAGGTTATTTTACCCTTAGATAATATCTCGGAAACCTCCCCTGTTTTTTTCTCAGCTTCCGCTTTAGTAATAGTTGGTTTGGCTTCTTCCAATTTTAAAGAAATATCAGACAGGTCAAAATTATCCAAACGATTTTTTAACTCCTTTAAAGCCAATTGATAATTAAAAGATTTTCCAGCTGATTCTTCCTGAATAGAAAGCTCTAAATTAGAATTATTTTTAACTTGTAAAGCAGCATTCTTAAATTCTGTTTCATATGTAGAAAGATTTTCTCGCAAAAAATTAAGAGCTTCTTCGGAAACAAATGAGTAAGTTGGTTCTATCTTAATGCCAAATAGGCGCAAATAGAGACGGGAAAAAATTTGATTTAAACGATTACCAGTTCGTCCCATAGATAGGGCTTTTTGAACTGTTGTCTCGCTGTCGTAATCAAAAATAACATTGGAAATTTCCGGATTAGTCAAAGAGTGATTAACCGAAGCCAAATTAAGTGAAACGTTTTTATAAACAAAAGACACTCCATGATTTTCCATGGTCTCTATTTGCTTAGTCACAATTCTTTCTGCCTGCTCTTTAGATAAACCGCCTAAATCAACTTGGCCAACAGTTACGCCCCTCGCCACCACATTAGCCGGTAATTGCGATAAAAGAGCAAAAAATCCAGCTAAAACAAAAAACAAACAGGCAAAAATTATCACCACCACCCATAAAGACCAACGACTTTTGTCCTGTGCTTTTTCCTGTTTGTCTTCGGACATAAATTTCAATTTTTTTTCAAAATCTGATTTAAAATATTTTTAGCCTTAGCCTCTCTATCTTGAGTTTCTTCAATTGAACGACCAAAAAAAACTGACATAACACTGCCCTCTTCGGTTTCGTCCGGTAGACAGTCAATACTCACGGTCAATTTTTGGCCATCGTCAAATTTCAAAACCGCCTTGTTTTCATCCAAATTATCAATCACACAAGTCATCTTTTTTTGTTTCAACATATTTTTATTCTACAACTTTAATTGGAACTTTCTTTTTAGACGATTCTTTAGGGATTACAATAGTTAAAACACCATTTTTAAAAGTAGCAACAGCTTCATCGGTAATCACATCAACTGGTAACACAATCGTCCGGGAAAAACTTCCCCAATAGCACTCGCGATAAAAATAATCCTCTTCTTTAAGATTAATTTCTCTTTCTCTTTTTCCTCTAATAGTTAAAAGATCATTATGAATATTAACGGAAATATCTTCTGGCTTAGCCCCAGCAATAGTAGCCACAATCACCAATTTATTTTCTTCTTGGCCGACATCAACCGACAACTGTCCTTCATCCTGCTGACTCAATTCCCATTCTGGTTCTTCTTTTTTTGTCTTAGCTTGAACTCGATTTTTTAAACTGGAAAAAAAGTCGGTTTTTTCCATAATTGGAATACTTTTAATGACTTTTTTCTCGGCCATATAATTTAAAAAAATAATTTAAAAACTTAAGATTATTATATCAAAAAAGAATTTCTTGGCCAAATAAAACAAAAACAAAGCCTTTTTGAGCTTCGTTTTTGATGGCGGAAGGGGTGAGATTCGGACTCACGGCCCTTTAAAGGGGCGCCGGTTTTCAAGACCGGTGCATTAGACCACTCTGCCACCCTTCCTTCAAAATTATAAAACATGACTAATTATACTGTTTTTTTATCATCTTGTCCAGAGGACGATCCTTTTTCTTTTAATCATTTCTTTTCCACTGTTTGAGCAATTTCATCTGCAATTTTATCAACTTCAAAAATGGCACGCTCTGTTTCACATTCCGATGCCTTTAGTTCATCATAGTTCTGGCATTGGACAAATCTCAAGGTAAAAGTTAGAACAATAGTTTTATCATCTTTAGGCAAAGCATAGGCATAACTAGTATAAACACTACCAGCTGCCCCCTCACTAACTTGGGTAACGCAATAAGTCCGATTATTTATTATTCGTGATTCGGTTTTTCCACCAGCCAAAATCTCGTTACCAGAAGAAACGCAAGAAAATTTTTGTTTTAAAATTTTAACTTGGGGTGGCCACTCAACAGCGCTAATATAACTAGTTGATAAAATTGGTGGATAATTAAAAACAACATCTTCAACTGTGGTAGTCGCAACCCAATTTTTACTTTCTGGTTGGCTATTTTCTTTATTTTGCGTCAAAAAATATCTCAACAAAAAACTAAATCCCACAACTACAATTACAATTGCTAATCCTAAAAAGAAAAATTTTTTCTTATTCATACTTAAATAGTTTGGCCAACAAATTGGCTGTTATATAAAGAAGCATAAAAACTATCTTTAGCTAAAAGTTCTTGGTGCGTCCCCTGCTCCACAATATTACCGTCGCGCACTACTAAAATTAATTCGGCGTTTTTAATAGTTGACAGGCGATGGGCAATTACAAAACTAGTCCGGCCATGAGTTAATTTGTCCATAGCTGATTGGATCAAACTTTCGGTACGAGTATCTACCGAGCTAGTGGCTTCATCCAAAATTAACATCGGGGCGTTAGCCAAAATTGCTCGAGCAATCGTTAATAATTGTTTTTCCCCAGCAGAAATATTATCAATGGAATCGGCAATTATTGTTTCATAGCCTTGAGGTAGGGTGCGAATAAAATGATCAATGTGAGCTTCTTTAGCAGCTTCAATAATTTCCTCTCGAGTCGATTCTGGTCGTCCAAAAGCGATATTTTCCGCAATAGTTCCATTAAACAACCAGGTGTCTTGAAGGACCATACCAAACATTCGCCGGACTTCTTGGCGTTTCATTTTTTCAATATCCACCCCATCAATTGTAATAGAACCCTTGTCTATATCATAAAAACGCATCAACAAATTTACAATCGTGGTTTTGCCGGCTCCAGTTGGTCCAACAATTGCCACATTACAGCGCGAGCTAATAGCGGCGGTAAAATTTTTAATAATTGTCTTATCTGGACGATAGCCAAAACAAACATTTTTAAACTCCACCTTTCCTAAAATTTCTTTTGGAGCGGACAAAGTTTTAGTTTCTTTCCCTTCCTCTTCTTCATCCAAAAAATCAAAAATGCGTTCGGCCGCAGCGATTGTTGCTTGAAAAATATTAGCGATATTAGCTGTCTGAACTATTGGCCGAGTAAATTCATTGGTGTATTGAACAAAAGCTTGGATGCCTCCAATACTAACCTTACCCAAAAGAGCCAGCCAACCTCCTGCCACTGCCACTGCCACATAACCCAAATTACTGATTAAATGCATTACCGGCATCATCAGACCAGAAATAAACTGGGATTTCCAGCCGCTATCATACAATTTCTGGTTTATTTTATTAAATTGTTTGATAGATTCTTCTTCGCCATTAAAAGCTTTTACTACAATATGATTGGCAAACATTTCTTCGATATGTCCATTAATCTTACCTAAAGAATTTTGCTGTTGTTTAAAATAAGCTTGGGAACGACCAATGATTTGTTTAATAAAGAAAAAACTTAAGGGTAAAACAATTAAAGCAATCAAAGTCATTTGCCAACTAATGATAATCATCATTATTAAAATTCCCACTAACGAAACAAAGGCAGTAACTACTTGAACCAAGCCTTGGTTAAGATTTTGACTGATAGTTTCTACATCGTTAGTTACTCGACTGATAATATCGCCTTTTTCATGCTGATCAAAATAACGCAAAGGTAAACGGGAAATTTTTAAAGAAATATCGCGTCGCAGTGCATAAGTAATACGTTGAGAAACAGTGGCCATTATCCAACTTTGAAAATAGTTAAAACCAGCCCCAACAAGATACAAACCAATTAACCAGAAACCAATGTGTCCTAAAGAATTAAAATCAATTCTAGGTGATTCTGTTTTCAAACCCTGAATAATAACATCGGTCATATTACCCAGAATCTTCGGCCCGGCAACTGAACACAAGGTTCCCAAAACAGCAAAAATAAAAACTAAAATAAAACTACCCCAATAAGCCTTAAGATACTGGATAAAAGCTAAAAAATTTTTTTTGAATTGTTTGGGTTTTTCTCTCACTCCCATCCTAATACCCCCGGGTGGCCCGCCACCTCCACGAAATTCTCTGGCAATTGGTTTTCTGTCCATATTGTTAACTATTAAGTTCGGCAGCTGATAATTGCGATTCGGCAATTTCTTTATAAACCCGACAAGTTTTTAATAAATCCGCGTGTCGACCCTGACCAACTATTTGTCCATTTTCCAAAACTAAAATATTATCAGCTTGCAGAATTGTGCTAATTCTTTGGGCAACAATAATTATCGTTGCGTTTTTTAATTGACTTTTTAAAGCCTGACGCAGAGCAGCATCGGTTTGGAAATCCAACGCAGAAAAACTATCGTCAAATAAAAAAATTGGTGCTTTTTTTATTAAAGCTCGAGCAATTGACAACCGTTGTTTTTGTCCACCAGAAATATTAGCACCGCCTTGGGCAATAGGATGATCCAGACCAGCCAAATTGCTCTCAATAAATTCCGTAGCCTGAGCAATGGTTGCTGCTTGATCAATTTCTCCTTTTTTTGCCTGACGATCGCCGTATAAAATATTGCTCTTAATCGTGCCAAAAAATAAAGAAGCTTTTTGGGGTACATAGCCAATCTGCTCATGCAATTTATGTTGAGTGATCTGACGGACATCTACACCATCTAAAGTAACCGAACCAACTGTTACATCATATAAACGCAAAATTAGACTTAATAAAGTTGATTTACCGCTGCCAGTACTACCAATAATGGCTGTGGTTTGCCCCGGTCTAGCCACAAAGGAAATATTGTTTAAAACTGGGTGTTCCGATCCTTTATAGCTAAAACTAACTTCTTTAAACTCGATTATCCCCTTAACTTTATTTGCCCAAGAGAGAGGCTGAACCGGATCTTTAATTTGTGGCGCAGTTGATAATATTTCCTCGATACGTTTAACTGAAACGGCAGCTCGCGGTATAGTTATAAAAATAATTGATAACATGAAAAAAGAAAAAATTGTTTGGATCACATACTGAATAAGAGCCACGACGTTACCAATATTTAATTTATTAGCCCCGATTAAATAAGCCCCAAGCCAAACTACAGCAACCGAAGCCAAACCCATAATCAAAGTCATGCCTGGTTGAATTATTGACATTAAACGCCCCACAAAAATATTTAGATTTGTTGATTCGCGATTAGTTCCATCAAACTTTTTATTTTGTTCCCGGTCTTTATCATAAGCACGAATTACCCGCACACCAACTAACATCTCCTGAATTTGTAACCCTAATTTATCCACCATTTTTTGAATAATTGTAAATTTAGGAACAGCCACCAAAAAAAGTATAATCATAACTACAATTAAGGAACCAACTGCGGCTAAAATTATCCAAAACATGCTAGGCGCTAAATGATTAGCTTTAATTACTGCCCCAATGCCCATAAATGGCGCCAAAAATGTCATCCGCATCAACATATAAAAAACACTCTGTATTTGCTGAATGTCATTAGTGGCACGAGTGATCAAAGACGAGGTAGAAAAATTATTAAACTCATCTAAAGAAAAACTTTCAACTTTAGAAAAAATAGCTTCGCGTAACCGACGGGCATGGCCAACAGATATTTTTGCAGCTAAAAAACTAACCCCCATAGAAAATAAACCGCCTAAAATCGTCACCAGAAGCATCTGCTCACCCAAAGACCACACAATATCCAGCTTTTTTTGACTGATTCCGTCATTAACAATTTTAGCAGTATAATCAGGCAAAATTAAATTAACATAACCTTGGCCGCAAACAAAAAAGACCAACAAAATAAAAGCTGGTAAGTAGGGTTTAAAGTATTTTAAAAAATAACGCATAAAAATAAATCACAATCTGCCTTTTATTCTTTTATATTATACTCCAAAAAAGACTCCTAACAAACAAAAAAACAAACTTCATCCTAAGACAGAAATTTGTTTTTTGATGTAAAACTTGGCGGTGTTTTTTGAACGAAGTTCGAACATTTTTTGAGCAAAACCCCCAATAAGGAAGCCAGCCCCGCCGTCGCTCGGAAACCTCGCCACCCCGCAAAAAAGTTTTCTTCACATTTTTTGATTTGCGCGCGCCGATTTTTTTCTTCTAAAAGGAAAAGAAAACTTTTTTGCTGGGTTCTGCTCTTAACGAGCAGGACGGCGGAGCTGTCCACTTTTTGATTTAGCTCGGGCGAGGCGGAATTCCCCCCACACCCCCCTTCCGCCTCGCCCTCGCTTCCGACGGCTCTTTTTTCGGCAGATTTGGAGTGCGTATTTTGCAAAGCAAAATGCGCCGCCAGAATTGATGTTGCCCTTACCCCAACCCTCCCGTGCGCGGGCAACGACAAGGAACTCCCTAAAGATTCATTTACAATTTTTGAAAAATTCGTTATCATTATAGTATCAAGAAAGAATGCTTTATATTATATTCTATATACTATAATGTTAAACAATTGCGAAAGATATGTCAAATAATAAAATCGCTGAAAACTTAAAGAAACTAAGGGCTAAAAAGGGGCTTTCTCTTGAGAAAATCGCTCGCCTTGCCGATTTGTCGCTTAATACTATTGTTAAGATTGAAAATGGTGTTAATAAAAATCCGACAATAGAAACGCTGACCAAGATCGCCAAGGCGCTTGAAGTCGGCGTGGACGATTTAATAAATTAAAACTATGAAAAATATATTTGAACAACTGACAGATTTATTAAAAAAAGATGAGCGTCTTGTTTCGCAGGACGGCATAATTTTGAAAAATCAAGCGCAGGAACTGGCGCGAAAAAATGATCCTGAACTTATTAAACTTTTACTTTCAGATAAAGCGACAAAACAACACTTCTTTTTTGAGGTAGAAAAGACACTGATTTTTGATAAAGAAAAATTTATCCGCTTTATATCCAACAAACAATTTTTGCCGGATTCTTATACGGCTTTCAAAAACAAAATCGGCTTGACTGCCGGCGATGAATATTTGAGTGAAAGCAAAGAAGTGGTTTTAGCTTGGCCCTACAAAGATTGTGTTTTGGAAGGCGGAATGACCAAAGAAGATCAAAAGAGAGATGAGATTTTTTATAATGAAACACTAGCGCCGGACGATATTAATCGTTTGCTCGATCCAAAGGTGTTTACCAATTTCAAACGGCTAGACAAAAACGGCGAACACAAACTGGACGGCTTCAAGCGCGATGAAAAAGGCACAATCAATGATAATTTGATTATCAAAGGCAACAACCTGCTTGCTCTCGCTTCGCTCAAAAAAGAATTCGCCGGAAAAGTGAAATTAGTTTATTTAGATCCGCCATACAATACACCGGGCGAGGCAAATACTTTTTCTTATAACAACTCATTTAATCACTCTTCTTGGCTAACATTCATGAGGAATCGTATTGAAATTGCCCAACAATTATTAAAAGAGGATGGACTGATGTGCCTAGCGATTGACGATGTAGAATATGCTTATTTGAAAGTTCTTTGTGACGATGTTCTTGGTAGAGAAAACTTTTTAGCAACAGTGGTTGTGCAGATTAAAAAAGAAGGCAGGACAGATAGCGAATTTTTTGCAACCTCTCATGATTATGCTCTATTTTATTGTAAAAATAAAAACAAAGCCAAAATAAATAATCTAAGTATCTCTGAAGAAAATGCGCGTAAGTGGAAAGAAATTGATGAAACCGGAAGATATTATTGGCGTGATTTTGTAAGAACTGGTGGTAATGCAACTCCGGAAGATAGACCAAACCAAGACTATGTTATTTACTATTCTAAAAAATTAAAATCTATTGTTGGAGTAGGAGGTTATAGCGAGAATGATCCTTCTGAAAAATATAAATCAAATGTTGTTTACTATATAAATGACGACGGTGAGTTTGAAGAAAGCACAAAAAGTAATTTTACCAAAATATATTCCGATTTGATTGAGTATTTACCTAATGGAAGCAAAGGCGAAAGACAAGTTTGGAGATGGTCAGATAGAGAGAAAGTTATGTGGGCAGTTAAGATGGGAGAAATAGCTGTCATAGAAAATAAAGTAAAAATAAAAGATCGTATTAGAGAAGGTTCGAAACCAACAACAACCTGGTATGATAGCGACTTTAATGCGACTTCACATGGGACATTATTATTGAAAAAATTATTTGGAGGAAAAAAGGTTTTTTCCTATCCAAAATCGTTGTTCACGATGCTTGATGTTATAAAAGTATCAACTGATAAAAATTCAAGTGATATTGTTTTGGATATTTTTGGAGGTAGTGCAACTACGGCTCATGCAGTCAATAGAGCGAATAAACTAGATAACGGGGATAGAAAATTTATAATTGTTGAACAAATGGAGTATATACAAAAAGCTACTATCCCAAGAATAATAAAGACTTTTAAAGATGATGATTCTCTTGTTTATTTAGAACTCGCAAAATGGAATGAGGAATGGATAGAAAAAATTGAAAAAGCGAAAACTGTCAAAGAACTTGCCAAACTTTGGGACGAGATGAAAGAAACCGCCTTTTTGAGCTACAAAGTTGATCCGAAAACCGTTGATGCTAATGCAAAAGATTTTGCGGATTTGACTATTGCTGATCAAAAGAAGTTTTTGATTGAGTGCTTAGATAAAAATCAGCTTTATATCAATTTGAGCGAGATTGAAGATAAAGAATATGGAGTAAGTAAAGAAGATAAAGCGCTCAACAAAGATTTTTATAACGGCAAATAATTATGTTATACGACGAATTTAACTCATATAAAAATTTTGCCGGCGTTGATGTTTTTAAAAACAAGGCAACAGAAAAAATAGATGTTTTGAAAAATCTCAATCCGGCTTTTCCGGCGCGCGAATACCAAAAAGAAGCGCTGGGGAGATTTTATTATTATTGCGAAGAATATCACCAAAAACAAAAGCCGATTCATTTGATGTTTAATATGGCGACCGGTTCGGGTAAGACGCTCATCATGGCAGCGAATATTTTGTATTTTTATCAAAAGGGCTACCGCAATTTTATATTCTTTACCCGTCTTGGCAACATTATACAAAAGACCAAAGCCAATTTTCTTGATCCAAATTCCAAAAAATATTTATTTGCCGACAAAATCACACTTGGCGGACAGGAAATTAAAATCAAAGAAGTTGATAATTTTGAAGGGGTAAATGATGACGATATAAACATTATTTTTTCTACTACCGCACTTTTGCATTCTCGCTTTAACTTCGCTCGCGAAAATGTTTTGACTTATGAAGATTTTGTGGACAAGAAAATTGTTTTGATTGCGGATGAGGCGCACAACCTATCGGCAGAAACAAATGGCAAGATAAGCAAAACCGAAGAAGAAGACCGCCGAAACTGGGAAAATACTGTAATGCGGATTTTGAACGCCAACAGCCAAAAGGACAATGTGCTTTTGGAATTTACAGCAACGGCTCGACTTGAACAGGAATATCCTGAAATTTTGGAAAAATACAAAGACAAAGCGATTTATCGTTATGATCTGAAAGAATATCGTTTGGACGGCTTCTCAAAAGATGTGCGAACTTTGCAGATAAATGCACCGATTATGGAACGCGCGCTTTCGGCGGTGATTATCTCGCAGTATCGTCGTAAGGTGGCAGAAAAACATAAAATCGCGCTCAAACCGGTAGTAATGTTCAAAGCCAACAGAGTAAGTATTCCGAAAGAAGGAATATCAAAAGAACATAATCCGCAAATTGTCGTTTCAAGCATTTTCAAGGACTCTTTTCATAAACTTATTTCTGAACTCGGCGAAAAACATCTAAAATATCAAACAACAATAAAAGACGCGACATTGCAAAAAGCATTTCAATTTTTCAATGAGCAAAAAATATCTTTGGCGGATTTGGTAGCAGAAATTAAAAACGATTTTGCGCTGGAAAAATGCTTAACAGTTGATGATGATAAGGATTTGGAACAAAAGCAAATTTTGCTCAACTCTTTGGAAGATCAAAACAATGAAATCCGCGCTATTTTTGCGACAGAAAAATTGAATGAGGGTTGGGATGTTTTGAATCTTTTTGATATTGTCCGGCTCTATAATAGCCGTGACGCTAAAAGCAACAAACCGGGTAAAACAACTGTGCAAGAAGCGCAACTTATTGGACGAGGTGCAAGATATTATCCTTTTACAATCGGCGATTTTTCGGACGCATACAGGAGAAAATTTGATACTGACGCACAAAACGAGCTTCGAATTTTGGAACAGCTTTATTATCACAGCGTCACGAATCCCCGCTATATTCAAGAATTGGAAAGTGTTTTGGTTCGTGAAGGTATTATGCCGTCTCGCACAGTGCAAAAAGAGATTAAGATCAAAAGCAATTTTAAAAACAGTAATTTTTGGAAGAAAGGTTATATTTTCTTAAATTCTCGCAAGGAAAATTTAGGGAAAGATATTTTTGCGCTCTCGGACGCCAAAGCGGAATTTGACCACAACATTGAAGCAAATATTTTTCAACTGCCGACACGGGAAGCGATTGAAAAAGATTTGTTTGTCGCTGGTGCTGGCGCCGGGGTAAAGGCAAAAATAGAAATCCGCGAGTATAAAATTGCAGATTTAGGAAAACATATTATCCGTACCGCTTTGGCAAAAATACCTGCCGGAAGATTTGATGAGCTAAAAAAGATATTCGGCAATATAGAATCCGCAAAAGATTTTATTACAAATGAAAAATATCTTGGTGGAGTAAAAATTAAGGTTAAGGGCACAAGCGAACAAGTTGAAAATCTTTTGCAGATTGAAAAATTGAATATTGCCGGATTTGTGATTGATGAAGTATTGGAAGTCGCCGGCAAAGAGAAAAAGGAATACTACGGAACAAAGGAATTTAAAGCTCACTTGATCCAAAAAATATTTGAAAATGACAAGGTGTTGCAATTAGATAGCGAAAGTCCGCGAGCGCAAAATATGCGAGATTTTGATTTTGCGACTCGGGATTGGTTTGCTCAAAACGAAATCTGGGGAACGAGCGAAGAAGAATCGTTTTTGCGCTTTATTGATGAGGCAATAACAAAGTTAAAGAAAAAATATCAAGACATTGCATTGCTTCGCAATGAGCAATTTTTCAAAATTTACAGCTTTGAAAACGGCGAGCCGTTTTATCCAGATTTCGTTTTGTTTTTGACCGAGAAGAAGACTAAGCAAGAAGTTATGTATCAAATTTTTGTTGAGCCAAAAGGCGACCAATTTTTAGACGCACAAAATACTTTTGAGCAATCAAAAGAAGGTTGGAAACAAAAACTATTGATTGAAATTGAAAAAAATCATACAGTTGATTTGAAGATAGAAAATAAGGATTTTCGTTTGATTGGTTTGCCTTTCTTTAATGAAGGACAGATCAACAACGCTTTGCGCGAAAAATTTGAAGAAGTGTTTGAAAAACAGTTGTTGAGTTAAAAAGGGCGGCGCGCCAATGATATTGGCACGCACTCCAAATCTGCCAAAAAAAGAGCCGTCGGAAGCGAGGGCGCGGCGGAAGGGGGGTGTGGGGGGAATTCCGCCTCGCCCGAGCTAAATCAAAAAGTGGACAGCTCCGCCGTCCTGCTCGTTAAGA
>Ga0116178_10000770_pt1 | contig 27787 bp, 17 predicted proteins | sample AD_STIC12_MetaG_FD_89880 | JGI IMG/M metagenome (GOLD analysis project Ga0116178, IMG submission 89880) | Active sludge microbial communities of municipal wastewater-treating anaerobic digesters from USA - AD_STIC12_MetaG | ecosystem: Engineered > Bioreactor > Anaerobic > Digestate | place: USA... | reverse complement strand
TCCTTCTTTGATATAACTGATATCAGAGTGAGGTTGTTCAGCTCTTTAACAATATAATCGCTGTGGGTGGTGATATACACCTTGATTCCGGCATTTGCTATCTGGGCAAAGAGCCTTGTCAATTTCCTTTGGTTTTCGGGATGCAGGTTTAGCTCCGGCTCATCAATCATCAAAATATCGCCCTTTTGGGCACCGTGTTTCAGATAGATGACGAGATCCACCAAAGAGCGAACAGAGCTGGAGCTTTCCCTGATTGTCAGCCTAATCTGCTCGTCACCTTCGGGGATAAAGTAAAGCACCCTATTGGAATAGAGCACATCACCTCCGATAATACGGTTCATTGACTTGATGATATGGGGATGTTTATTGGCGATATAGCTCATTTTTTGGACAGTTTTACCGATTCCACGCACGGCACCTATAGCTCTATCGATGGGCATTGCATAGTCTTTATCGACCCGATCCAAGATCAGGAAGGGGTCAATCTCCCCCTCCTCATCTTTCAGTGTATCCAAGACTTTGCTTCTGGCAAAATCAAGCTCTGTCTGAAACATTTCTATTCCCGTGCGCTCTGCGGGCAAGATCGTGGGCATAGGGAAGGTACTGGCAAAAATGATCTCCTTGATAGCATCGCCGATAGAACGTGCAAGCACCCTCTTGGGTATCTCGACAGAATTTCTATCCACCAAAAGAGAGATTGAGATTGTGTTTGAACCTTTGTCTTTGAGGATGGAAAAAACATCTCCCTTTGCCCCCATGGTTCGTTTAAAAGTATCCAAGGGACTCAAGTCGTTCTTTTCTATCTTTATTTCCAGCTTAGCTTTGGACATGGATTCCTGTTCGGTAGTGAGCACTTTTTTGATCTTCTTGCTGTAACTTTCGCAAGCAGCATTAACAAAGTCCTGGCCTTTATCCAAAAGATTCTCAAGAGTAACCGAGACATTGCCCTTCTCAAACAGCGGGTCAATCATCCTGTCACCGAGATCCAGCTCATACTCTTCCCACCAATAGCTGAAAAACTCTCCAATCACGTAGGAAAGATATGTTTTTCCCGTATTATTATTCCCACACACAATGGTGAAGTCAGACAAAGTGAGTTCTGCACTTTGAACGTGGCCGAGGTTAGAGACTTTGATTTTCATATTGACTCCCTTTTAATAAGGTGCTACTTAAAATTTGTTACCGTGCTTACAAGATAATTTCGGATGGTTATTATGTCAAGCCCCAAATCAATCTATCACTTTTGGTCAATATCCCAAAGCTTGGTGAATGGAGTTGCAGCTCTATCGGTGTCTCCGTCTTCTTGCTCCTCTATTATCCGTGTTCATCCGTGTGCATCCGTGGAAGAAATAAATCCAACGCAGTTGGCTCCAAACACACACCCCTCACACAACGGCTTTGCCTTGCACACCAAAGCAGAAAAATGCACTATCTGAGCGTGCATATCTTTATACAAATCCACATCTTGGGGTATCTGCTGCGTGATAAAAGCCACCAGCTCATCATAATCGAGCTTTTCGGTGATAAATCCCAGCCTGCCAAGCAACCTGGCGGTATAGGCATCCGAGACAAATTGCAGCTTATCGCCCGCATAAAGCAGGATGGAATCAGCGGTTTCACGTCCTATGCCCTTAATTTGCAGCAGTTGTTTTCTCAAAGTCGCACCATCCCGAGCGAACATCTGATCAAACGAGAGGTCATATTTGTCATGCAGGAAATCGGCAAAGTTCTTCAGTTTCATGGCCTTCTGGTTGTAATAGCGTGTGGGGATGATCAACTGAGCGATCCGCTCCACCGGACTGCGGTGTATCTCTTCAAATGTGAGCAGATCGTTTTTTTTCAGATTGTTGATCGCCTTTTCCACGTTTTTCCAATTTACATTTTGCGTCAAAATGGCTCCAATAACGATCTCGGCGGTGGTCTCACCCGGCCACCAGCCTCTGTAACCATACAGGTCACGCAAGCTCTGATACAGTTGCATTAGTGTCATTATTCACCGTTTCCAAGCTGAAGATTAGGTCACTCGACCTGCCGCATCCTTTTTGCATAGGTGATAAAAGTCAAGCATTTTCTCACTCTCTCATCCGCAGAGAGGTGCGTCTGTGTCCCGTGAACCGGCGCAGTGACTGACTACTGCTTGGAGGTTCGGTGACCGCTCCTACCCTACTTACCCGCAGGGAGATGGCAAGTTAGAAGCCGGAGGGAGTGGTCTTAACCCTGATTATCTGTGGATCACTCAGAACGGTATTGACAAAAACCATGTCCTTTCTTTACTTGCCAAAACTAAAAAAGAGGTAGACCATGGCAGTAGATAAGAAGCTTAGGGATTTGGTGCAAAAAGCGGAAGCCGGTGATCCAGATTCACAGGTTGGATTGGGTTTGTTGCATCGTTTGAGCAGGGGCGTAGAAGGGAATGATTCGGAAGCAGGACAGTGGTTTCGCAAGGCTGCTGAACAGGGATCGTTGGAAGCAGCGTATTATTTGGGTTGTCATTGCCTTGAAACGGGAGACTATCCTGAGGCGATAAAATGGATTATGGATGCCGCTCTTCGAGGACATGAGAGAGCAGAGTTCACTTTGGGATATATGTATTGTAAAGGCGAAGGTTTGAAGCAGGATTACTCCGAAGCAGCGAAGTGGTTTCTCAAAGCAGCCGAACAAGGAAGCACAGATGCGCAGGTCAATCTGGGTATACTATACGTTCAAGGATTGGGTGTGGAAAAGGATATGTCGCAAGCATTTGAGTGGAATCTTAAAGCTGCGGAACAGGGTTATGATGTGGCACAAAATAACGTGGGTATCCTGTATTTCAGAGGCGAAGGTGTAGAGCTGAGTCAAACCGAAGCGGTAAAATGGTGGCGAAAAGCTGCTGACCAAGGACATGAAGAGGCGCAGTACTATTTGGGACTGGTGTATGGTGCCGGTAAAGGTGTTGTTAAGGATGTTGAGAAAGCCTGCTTCTGGCTGATGTTAGCCGCCAGAAATGGACAAGAAGAAGCCTTGGCAATAAAAGAGAGCATGGATAATTGGCTAAGCAAAAAACAAAAGGACAAGATCACCAAAAAGGTGAAGAAATGGCTGAAGGAACACGAAGAACAGGAGTTGGGGCGTGCGCACCTTTTTGATCATCCCTTCTCAAGATAGGCTTGTCCGGATTTGCGACATGGATGGAAAAATCAAGTCCGTATTGACAAAAAACTCCGTCTTTCTCCAATTGACGAAAGATGGAAAAGGAGATAAACCATGGTAAAAGCCGAAGAGATAAGGTCACTTATGCAAGAGGCTGAGGCAGGAGATGCGGACTCGCAGACGGGTTTGGGCTTATTGTATAGTGTTGGCATCGGTGTGGCGAAGGATCTTACTGCCTCAGAAAAATGGCTTCGTAAAGCCGCCAATCAAGGCTCATCGGAGTCAATGTTTTGGTTGGGATTCTTTTACGATAGATTGGAGAAATACGATAAAGCGGCAAAATGGTATCGTGAAGCAGCGGCTAAGGGCCTTGCGAAAGCGCAGAGCTGTTTGGCGAATCTATATCGGCTCGGTCAGGGCGTGAAACAGGATTATAAGCTGTCTGCCCAGTGGTATCTCAAAGCAGCCCTTCAAGGATTTGTCTCAGCGCAGGTCGATCTGGGCTATCAATACGATAGGGGCGAGGGTGTAGAGCAGGATTATGAAGAAGCCTTTTACTGGTTTCGTAGGGCTGCCGATGAAGGTATTACGGAGGGACAGTTTAACCTGGCTTTGATGTATCACCTGGGCAAATGTGTGAAACAGAGCAACTCCAAAGCAATGGAATGGTATCGTAAAGCTGCGGAACAAGGGTATATGCCCGCTCAGTATAATCTGGGTTTGATGTATTATCGGGGTTTGGGCTCCGGTGAGGATGAGGATCTTGAAAAAGCCCATTACTGGATGTTTATTGCCAGTCAAAGTGGAGATAAAGAAGCCAAGCGTTGTCTAAAAGAAATAGAAGAAGAGTTTTCCAAAGAGCAAAAGAGAAAATTAAGAGCCAAGGCCAGGAAGTGGCTCAGGGAGAGGGAAGCACAGAGAGCCTACATCATTAGAGTGCCCGATCATCCCATATTCAAAAGGGTGCTGTAGATCATTAGAAAAAAGGAGTTAGACCATGAGAAGAAAAGACGTTACTATGCTTCCTGAATTCAAGGCGATAGTGCAACTGGCAGAAGACGGCGATGTGACTGCGCAGCTTGGTTTGGGCACCTTGTATTTTGTCGGTATCGGAGTCAAGAAAGATAATGCTAAAGCAGAAGAATGGCTTCTGATGGCAGCGAATCAGGGAATGGTGGAAGCGCAGTATTTTCTGGGTATCCTTTATGGAGAAGTAAAGAAATATCCGGAAGCATTGAAGTGGCTTCATGATGCGGCGAAAAGAGATTTTGCTGATGCAAAGGTTAGTTTGGGCTGTTTGTATCATGATGGTATTGGCGTAGAACAGGATTATGAGATGTCGGCGGAATGGTTTCACAGAGCAGCAAAACAGGGTAACGCAGAAGCACAGGTCAAATTGGGCCGGCTATACCTTGATGGCTTGGGAGTAAAGCAGGATTGCGTAGCTGCTTATAACTGGTTTCAAAAAGCCGCTCTTCAGGAAGACGCTGCTGGACAATACTTCGTCGGGATGTCATATCAAACAGGGCAAGGTGTAGATGAGGATCATGAAACTGCAGCAGAGTGGTTTCAAAGGGCTGCTCTTCAGGGATATGTAGATGCACAGTACCAGTTAGGTCTATCGTATCTGAGCGGCTTGGGCTATGATAATGATATTGAACGTGCCTATTATTGGCTCTTTATCGCTGCAAGTAGTGGGTATGAAGATGCTCTGAAGTACCGAAAGGAAGCAGCTAAGCAACTCTCTATCCTACAAAGAGTTAGGCTTGAAAAGATGGGCAAGAAATGGTTGAAGGAACACAAGCGTGAGAGCGTCCGGCGGCTCTGTGGCTATCCATCAATGCCCTTGGGCTATTTCTTTTATGAATCTTGAATATCCATGGATAAAGACTTCGACTTCTGGGAGCTGCTGACCAAAGCAGAGGCTGGCGAGGCAAATGCGCAGCATAGATTGGGCCTGATCTATTGTTAGGTGCTGGATTCAGGCAGGATCATGCTAAAGCCATGAAATGGTTACGGCAGGCTGCGAGATTGTTTGGCAGGGCTGCCCGCAACGATCATGCACCCTCACAGTATTATCTGGGCTGGATGTATCATGAGGGAGAAGGCTTGCAGCGAGACCATGCTGAAGCGGCATATCTGTGTTTTGAGATAGCCGCCAGAGCGAGGTATAGAAAAGCTTTTAAGCTCAGAGAAGAGATGACTGGGCATCTCTCGGAACAGCGAAAAAAGGGCTCGGTTTCAATTAGGGTGGATAGAAACAAAGACACAAGAAGCTTTCAAACACCTACTATTTTAGTGGGAGTTCATTTCCGAGCACGGGGCATCGGGAAAAGCAGGTCTTTCTGAAATATTTGCCTGTCGGGTGGGAAAAAGTAACAGGAAACAGCCTTTTTTGACCCACCTTAAAGCCGCTGTTTATGCGGCGTCCCTGCCCCGCCCCTGCTCGGCTCCTCCTCAATCGAGCAGGAATGGCATAGGATTGCAATAGGTTACACGTTTGGGCAGGGAAGGGCCAAGAAAGGAGGTGAACCTTTTCAAAAAGTCAAATGTTTCGATATATTCTCGGTTTATCAGGGGTAATTAAGGGCGAAAATGGGCACCTTGTACGGGCGCCCGCAGCGTGTACGGGCGCTCGCCGAAGCGCCGGTTTTCAGCTTTCATTCGTATCTTTTCCTCTGTACGACGGCTGTATGGCAACCGACCGTGCCTGATACACGCTGCAGGCACCCCGAAACGTGCGTCAGCGACTGACTACTGACCACTGACAACTCGGGAAGCGGCGGTTCAGCGAGCGACCGTACAAAAAACCCGCACATCCAAAAGGACATGCGGGCTGTTTATTATCGTTTAATTAGAGGGTTAGGGTCTTTTCTGAGGGTCACGATTCACTTTTTTGCCAATCGGGTCTTCATCTTCTACCACGGTGATGTTTGCCTGTAGTAGCTCGCGCAACATATCCTGGCTCCTGAGAGAATAGTCACGGTAGATATTACCGGTGACTTTGTAGAAGCCTTTTGCTCCTGCTGCAGGCAGAGTGGTGCCATTAGTATAGAGCGTGACCGTAGGATCGGCAGCAAAGCCGTATGGGTTTTCTGAAGCATAGACCTTGTAGTTATAGGAATATGGGACGAGTTCCCAGTCCAAGACACTTCCGAAGTACTGGCCTGGCAGAGCAGCTTAGCTGGCATATGTTGGTGAAAATCCGTGTCCAACCGTAGATAAACTCAAATAATGCGGTAGACTTAGCGTGTCTTCTCCTGCCTCTTCCTTGCTTAGCCGCCCGGTGATTACTCGGTGATACTCGGGTTTTTCCCGAGTATCGCCACGGCATCGCCCTGCGGGTAAGCAAGGGCGAAGTGGGTGACGTGAGAGAAACTCAACCTTAGAGAAAGAGCCGATTGCTTTTTTGGGATAAATATCTGATTTAAGTTGACATATTTTGGCCGATGAGTTTAATGACGCTTCAACATAAGATCATGGAGTTCAGATGCATACAGATGTCGTAAAGTATTTCTTGGAGCTCGTTTGTATAGATAGTGAATCCAGAAACGAGCGCAAAGTGGCAGATAAGCTCAAGGCAGATTTGGCTGCCTTGGGTGCCCAAGTTTTTGAAGACGAAGCTTTTCTTGAGCATGGCGGCAATGCGGGTAACGTGTTTGCTCGATTTTCCGGCAATCCGGAGAAAGAGCCCATCCTCTTTTGTGCGCACATGGATACGGTGAGGCCAGGCAACGGTATCAAGCCCATCATCACCGACGGCGTGATCCACACCGACGGCAGCACGATTTTGGGCTCGGATGACAAATCTGGCGTGGCCGAGATCATGGTCGGTATTAAGCGAGTGATAGATAGCGGCGCAGATCATGCTCCGATCGAGGTTTTATTTACCATCTGTGAAGAGATTGGGCTTTTGGGAGCACGTTCTTTTGATAAGAGTAAGATCAAGGCCAAGCTTGGTTATGCTTTTGATAGCCATGAAGTTGGCGAAGTGATCATCGGCGCACCTTCGGCAGAGAAGTTTGAGATCATCGTCAGGGGCAAGGAAGCGCATGCGGGTGTGGAGCCGGAAAACGGGATCAATGCCCTGCGTGTGGCCTCTGAAGCCATTGCAATGATGCCCAACGGACGTATCGACCATGAATCCACCTGCAACATGGGCAAAATCTCCGGCGGCATCGCTACCAACATCGTGCCCAATAGGATAGTGATCAATGGAGAGGCGCGCAGCCATGACAACTCCAAGCTGGACAGGATCGTTGCTGAGGTCAAGCAGGCTTTGGATACGGCGGTGCAGCGTTATCAGTTGCCGCATGGTCATGCCTCTTATGAGTTTAATAATTCCCGTGATTATGTGGCTTTCAGCATTGCCGAAGACCATCCTGTGGTGCAACTGGCCAAGAAAGCGCTCATCGGGCTGGGCATAGAGCCGAAAATCAAGAAAGGTGGTGGCGGCAGTGATGCCAATATCTTCAATCTGGCCGGTATTTCCATGGTTATCTGCGGCAGTGGCATGGACAACGTGCACACCGTGAGAGAGCGGATCAAGGTCTCTGAACTGGAGAAGGGTGCGGACTTGGTTGAGGCCATGATCATCGCATATTCCAAATAGAGGTGAAGATGCTCAACATCGCATTGATCGGTTATGGCAAGATGGGGCGGATGCTCCACAGCTTGGCGGAGGCGAGTGGCTGCTGCGTGAAAGCGATCATCGACCCCGCATTTCCGGAGTATCATGCCAAGATAGATGCAGACGTATTGCAAGATGTGGAGGTGTGTCTGGACTTCACTCATCCCCAGCAGGTGATGGACAATATCAGGCAGCTTGCCGCTTTGAAGAAGAGTCTCGTAATCGGCACCACAGGCTGGTATGAGCAGATGGATGAGGTGAAAGAGCTGGCGGCTGAGCATCAGATCGGCATCGTCTATGGCGCCAACTTCTCCATCGGGATGAATATCTTTGATCGTATCCTGGCGCATGCTACTGAGTTGATAGATAAATTCAGGGCTTACGACATCTGGGGCCTGGAAATGCACCACAATCAGAAGGCAGACAGCCCCTCCGGCACGGCGATCCAACTGGCCAATACCGTCATCAAACACCACGGCATCAAGGAGAAAGCCGTCTTTGAAAAGGTGGATTACGTGATCAAGCCGGAAGAGCTGCATTTCGCCTCGGTGCGCGGTGGCAGAATTCCGGGTGTGCATCGGATTGGCTTTGATAGCGACGCCGATAGCATAACGCTGGAACACAGCATCCGCAACCGCAGCGGACTGGCTCTGGGAGCCCTCGAAGCGGCCTTGTGGCTACAGGGCAAGCAAGGTTTTTATAGTTTCAATCAGATGATGGACGAGCGGCTGTGTTGATTCCTTTCATCAAAATGCAAGCGCAGGGCAACGACTTTGTTTTCCTTTGGCAGCCTGTTCAGAGCGTGCCGTGGGAGGTGATGCCTCGATTGGCGCAAAGCATCTGTGACCGCCACTTTGGCGTGGGAGCGGATGGTTTGGTCTTGATCTTGGAAGATGAAGAGACCGACGCCCGCATGGTGATCTACAATTCAGATGGCACGAGGCCGGCGATGTGTGGTTCGGCGCTGCGTTGCACGGGTTGGTTGGTGGCTGAAGCGCAGCAGAAGGATGTTCTGACGATCCAGACGGATTCCGGTCTGCGTGAGGTGCAGGTAGACAGGGAAAAAGGCGAAGTGGAGGCTGTTATCGGCTACCCCGTGATCAAAGAAAAAGAGCTGGATTTATCCGGGCTCAAGGGCTCTTTGGTGGATGTGGGCAATCTGCACTTCGTGACTTGGTGGGATGAGCTGGAATCCAAGCCACATCTGCTCTTTGGAGCCAAAATAGAGAAGACATCAGGCTATGAGAGCGGCATCAATTCCATGTATGCAAGGCGCATCTCTGCTGATGAAGTGGAGCTGTTGATCTGGGAAAATGCCTGTGGAGCCACTTTGGCCTGCGGAACCGGCGCCAGCGCTACACTCAAAGTAGGTATTGAGCTGGGGCTGATCAATGAAGAAGTGACCATCCACATGCCCGGCGGCAGCGTCCAAGCCTGTTTGAATCCGGATCAGGGCGTGAGTATCGGCGGTGCAGTGAAGGAAGTATTTGAAGGAGCTTTCCCGTGGAAAACTTAGGCCAATATCTCAAAAAACAGCGTGAAGCTCAGGGCTATGATTATTTCATGGTCTACACGGATATACGCCTGAAAGAAGAGCAGGTGAAGCTGATCGAGGACAATCGGTTCTTTGAGCTTGGGCCGCACGGGATGGTCAGATCCATCGTTTACAACTATGCCCGCTACTTGGGTGCGGATTTGGTTGCGGTGAGAAAAGAGCTGGATATCCTGATTCCGGAAGTGAGTCACAAGCTGCAGCTCCCGCAGGAAGAGAAGAAAGACAAGAAGATCATGCTTTCAACCAACCTCTTGTGGGCATTAGGGATAGCCGTCTTTGTGATCATCTTGGGGATGATAGTCTATCATGCCTATATCAACGGCTGGCTCACACCTCCGCCCATACTCAAGCCAAGCAGCGATAGCCTCAAAACCGAGACCGTAGCGCCACAAGAGGAAATCCCGCTGCCGGATAGCAGCAGGCTCAAGATGCTGGAACTCACCAAAGAATTGAACAAGGAAAAGAAGCCCGAAGACGAGAAGGAGAGCGGCAGAAGCTCAAAACCCAGAAAGACGGACAACACAGACTACATCAAGAATTTCATGGAAGACAGCCCTGTGAATCGGGAATAGCCGTGTGGGGCTTCATCCTGCGCTAAGGAAAGGAGACAACATGACTGACAAGCTAAAATCCTGTGTGTTCTGCAATATAGAGCCGGGAAAATACATAGTGGCGGATGAACTTTTCTACGCCATACCAGATCATAAACCGCACTGCAAGGGGCATACACTCATCATCAGCAAACGCCATGCGGAGAACTACTTTGAGCTAAACAGTGAGGAAACAGCCCAGTTGCAGGAAATCGTCCTGAAGGTGAAGGCGCATCTGGACGAGAAATACCAGCCCCGAGGCTATAGGCTGTTGATGAATTGCGGCAGAGCAGCGGGACAGCAGGTTTTCCACTTCCATCTGCATCTGCTGCCCTACTATTGAGTGGAATTGTTTCCACAAATCTGGAGGGTTGTAGCGAGCGCAGCCTCTTAGTAAGCTAACATCAGCAAAGCTTCGATATCCGCGCTTTCCAGTTTGCTAAAGCCTCCCAAGGTGCCGGATGCGGTGATCATCTCCAGAAGCACGGGCAGGTCTTCAGCTTGCAAGCCTAAGTCTCTCAAGGAAGTAGGTGCACCCCAAGCGGAGATTTTCTCTCTAAACTTATGTAATGCACGACAGACGTTATCCTCATCCCAGACATCCTTTGCCCAGCCTAAAAAGCGTCCGGGCATTTTTTGGTTCATATACTCAATCCAGGCGGGGAAGATGACACCGAGTCCCTCACCGTGGGCAATCTGAGGTTTGAGGGCAGAAAAGGCGTGTTCGATGGTGTGACAAGCCCAATCGCCGCCTTGATGTCCCACGCCGCTGATGCCGTTGAGAGCCAAAGTGGCGCACCAGGCAAGGTTTGATCTGGCTACCATGTCCGCCGCATTCTCCTGCAGCCTGTCCGTCATTTCCATGATGGTCTTGAGCAGAGCGGTGTTGATCGCATTGGTGGCGATGGCGTTTTCTTCGGTAAAGTAATACTCCAAAATGTGGGCAGTGGCATCCAGAGCGCCGCTAACGGTCTGCCGGAAGGGTAAACTGGCCTGAACGCTGGGGTCGATGATGGTGAAGACGGGGTAAAGCAGCGGCGAGCCGAGGCCGGCTTTGTGCGTGGTTTCGCTGTTGGTGATCACGGCAAAGCTGTTCATCTCGCTGCCCGTGGCGGAAAGGGTGAGCACGGTGTAAACAGGAAGTGCAGCTTTGATGCGTTCTTCATCGGTGACGGCTTTCCAGATGTCTTCCATGTAAAAACCAGCGGCTACCGCTTTGCCACTATCGATCACGCTGCCGCCACCCACGGCTAAGACGGAATCCACCTGCTCCCGGTGAGCTAAAGCGATGATTTCTCTCACCTTTTCTAAGGTGGGATTGGCCTGAACGCCCCAAGCCTCGATCCAGTTGATACCAGCTTCTTTAAGGCTTTCAACCACCTGGTCATAGACGCCATTATTGCGGATAGACCCACCGCCCGCAATCAGCAGAACCTTCTTGGCACCACGTTTCTGCAGCTCAGTGCCCAAAACGCCGATCTTTCCACTACCAAAAAACACCCTGGTTGGATTGTGAAATACAAATTCCATCGGTTTACTCCTAAAACTATTTGGCAGCCAGAGCGGACTCCGGCTGTGACTTATATCGTTTACTCAAAAGGCTTTCAGATGCAGAGCCCTTCTTGATGAAAATATAAGCTGCCGAGCCCCAGAGACAAGGGGAAATTGCCAAGCTGGCTTCTGGGGAGTTTTTATGAGGGAAACTGGAGACAATGGCGTATATGGGGTTAAGGACGGCCATTTATGGCAGATATAAAAAACGTGGAGTTCACCGGAGAGGTGACTCCACGCTTCGGAGGGCATTCTATGTAGGGTCTGTATGGTGTTCACCATATTATACAGGCGACTTTGGTGTCAAGGGTAAACTTCTTCTTTTTAGGCGTGGTTTGTGGAAATAAATCAACTTTTCTTAACCTTGAGTGTCTATCTGATTGATTATATAGACGCTTATGAAATGTTGAATTAGCCGGATAAAATGAATCTTATTTCAGTTAGCCGTCCCTTTTTGTCTCAGGAAAGGTTGATAAATGGCTACTGATTTCTGTCGATTTTCAAAATGATGCACAAAATCCTGCTATCTTACTGTTAGATAAAGCATTGGCCTGCTTTCACCACTTTGGCATTGACAAAATTGCGCCACCCATCCAAGTTTACTTCGTGTATTACATCGTTCACTTTCCCCTCAATTTGGCTAAAGAATTTAGCTATCGCAGCCGGCAGCCTTTGCAGCCTGGCTGCCGTGTCCTTGTGAGTTTAAATGGCAAAGACACCATCGGCATCACCGGTGAGGAGCTATTGAATCCACCCAAGGGCATCCGCTACCGTGACATCTTGGAAGTTCTTGATGCCGAGCCGATTATCACGCCGGAAATGCTGAAGTTAGCCGCTTGGATGTCTGGCTATTATCTCTGCAGCATGGGGATTTGTCTTTTCAGCATGCTGCCGGGGAGCTTGATTCCTGATCCCAGTGCGTTGATCAAGAAGCGAGAAGGCGCTTTAGTGAGCGATCCCGAGCTGGCAGAATTGCTCAAGGATGGTCTCTGGCACCAGCTTTCTCAGGTGAAGGCAGACCTGCCCAACCGCCCCATCTACAAGCTGATAGAGCAGGCGGAAGAGGCGGATGAGATAGACGTGGAGCGCAGCGTGGGCGCCAAGGACAAGCCCCGCTATGCAAACTTTGTCAGCCTGCTTGCGGATGCCGATCCTGAGACCAAACTCACCGACAGACAGAGCGAAGCGATAGGGATACTCAAGGCTTCGGGAAGCAGGATGCCTATGGCGGAGCTGGCGCAGCACTTTTCCTATTCGGTGATCAAGGCTTTGGCGGACAAGGGGATGGCCAAGATAGAAGCCTGCAGAATCGACGCTGTGCCTCACTATGAACCCGCCGCCTTCGCACCCCGTGACATCACTCTGAATGAGGAGCAGCAGCGCGCCTTGGACGCTATCCTGCAGACGAGGGATACCTTCAACGTAAACCTGCTTTACGGCGTCACGGGCAGCGGCAAGACGGAGGTGTATCTGAAGGTGATGCAAGAGTATCTGCAAAAGGGCAAAAACATCCTCTTCCTGATCCCGGAGATTGCGCTCACGCCTCAGATGGTGGAGCGTTTTGAAGCAGAATTTGGCCCCATTTTGGCCATCAATCACAGCAAGCTTGGTGCCAAAGAGCGGTTGCGTCAGTGGAAAATGATCTTTGGTGGCGAAAAGCGCATCGTGGTGGGAGCGCGCAGTGCCGTCTTTGCTCCCTTGCCAAATCTGGGACTGGTGATCGTGGACGAAGAGCACGAGCAGAGCTACAAACAGGAGAGTCAGCCCCGCTATCATGGCCGGGACATGGCGATCGTGAGGGCACAGATTTCGGGTGCCCAGGTGATTATCGGATCCGCCACGCCTGCGTTGGAATCCTGGCGCAATACCCAGATCAAAAAGTATGCTATCCAAACCCTGGAAAACCGCCCCTTTGAGATCAGCATGCCGGAGGTTGAGCTGGTAGACTTGCGTCAAGAGCCGCATGAGGAGCTGTTTTCACAGAAGCTCTTGGTAGCCATTGAGGAGACGCTGCGGCGCAACCAGCAGGTGATCCTCTTTCAAAACAGACGTGGCTATTCCTCCTATATCCAATGCCTAAGCTGCGGCAAAATCGTCAAATGCCCGAACTGCGAGATCAGCATGTATTACCACCGTGACATGGCTCAGCTCATGTGCCACTACTGCGGTTACACCTTGCCCAATCCCCGCTCCTGTCCCTCCTGCGGCTCTTTCAGCTTCAGCTATGGATCGCCTGGCACGCAGAAGTTGGAGCAGTTGCTCAAGATACTCTTTCCTGAGGCACGGCTCTTGAGGCTGGATTCGGACAGCACGCGCCGGAAAGATGCGCACAAAGAGATGTATCAAGGCATGAAAAGAAAGGAGATAGACATCCTTTTGGGCACACAGATGATCAGCAAAGGCTTGGATTTCCCGCATGTTACCTTAGTGGGGGTGGTGTTGGCGGACATCAGCCTCAACATCCCAGATTTCCGCTCCGCAGAACGCACCTTCCAGCAGCTCACTCAGGTCTCAGGACGCTCCGGCAGGGCTGAACTGCCCGGCAGGGTGATCATCCAAAGCTACAACCCCGACCACTACTCCATCTCCAAGGCTGCCCAGCAGGATTACCCCGCTTTTGCCGCCTTCGAAATGCAGTATCGGCAGCAGATGAACTACCCACCCTTTTGCCGCTTGGGCAGGATACTATTTACCAGCAAAGACGAAGCCACCATCAGAGAGGCGATGCAGAGCCTGAGCCAAATCTGTCAGCAACACCTCTCTGGAATCGAGGGACTGACCTGCCTCGGCCCCACAGTTGCGCCGCTGCCCAAGATTTCAGGCCAATACCGCTATCACCTTATCTTCAAGGCGCAGAGCCACGCCATACTGATAAGAGCCATCAACACTATCAAAAAGCACTTCCAGCCCAAGTCATCGCTGCGCTGGCAGGTGGATGTTGATCCCGTCTCGCTGATGTGATTTTCCCACCCAGGCAATCCACCTAAATCCATCCCGCATATAAATCCTCTCTTCCCACCGCACAAATCCCCACCCTAAACAAGCGCTATCCGAGCCACTTTGGCCCCTAACTTGATTTTTCTCTTGCCAAAAGAAGCGCTTCCTAAATAATGGCCTAAAAAGCTAAGGAGTAATACAATGTTTTCAGACAAAGATGACGAATTGACCCCCTGCCCAGATTGCGGCGAAGACTGCGATTGCGGACACGATCATGACGATGAGAATATCATCACCCTCGATATGGAAGACGGCACCCAACAGGACTTCCTGATCTTGGGCGTGATCGAGTATGAAGGTGAGCAATATGTTGCTCTGGCAGAAGTTGGATCAAACGAGTATGACATCCTTCACATGGACGTGCAAGATGAGACAGTCGAGCTCAATGTGATTGACGATGACTTGCTTTTCAACGAAGTTGCCAACATATTTGAGGAACAGTTGTTTGAAGGAGACACTGAGGAAGACGAATAAACCGTCTTAGCAGTGTGTTACACATTATCAAACTCCAAATATCGGGTTTGCTGGAAAGGTGAGCCCGTTTTTCTTAGCCAATGACAAGCAATGGATTTTTGGGGCAAAGCTGCTCACGCGGGCGGGCTTTGCCCACCTTATTTTGAGGAATAAAGGATGAAAGTAGATTTAATCATTCACAATTGCAATCTGATCGCCACCATGGCCAGTGGTGGCAGGCCCAAGAGGGGCAAAGAGATGAACGACGCCGGCATCGTCACCAACGGTGCCATCGCCATCAAAAATGGCAAAATCAGGTATATCGGCAAGTCCGACGAAATTATGAACGGAGTCACAAGCAATTCTTATGTAGACGCTTACGGCGGTATTGTTACGCCTGGATTTGTCGATCCTCACACCCATCCGGTCTTTGTCCACACCCGTGAAAAGGAATTTGCCATGCGCTTGGCCGGCGCTACTTACGTGGAGATTTCCAAAGCGGGCGGTGGCATCAACTCTACCATCGAGACCACCAAAAATGCCGATTTTGAACTGCTGTTAAAGCTGGCCAAACAGCGCATCAGAAGGATGATCTCGATGGGAACTACCACCCTGGAAGCCAAGAGCGGTTATGGGCTGGACACCGAATCTGAGCTGAACCAGCTCAGTGTGATCGGGGCTCTGCAATTCAGTTTGCCCATCGACATCGTGCCCACTTTCATGGGAGCGCACGAGTATCCCATGGAGTATAAAAACGACCACGCAGCCTATATCAAAATCCTCACCGAGGAGATGATCCCGGCGGTAGTCGAGCAGGGCATCGCTAAATACTGCGACATCTTTACCGAAGCGCACGTTTTTAACATAGAAGAAAGCCGCCACGTACTCCTATTTGCCAAAGCTTACGGTCTGAAGCTGAAGATGCACGCCGATGAGATCGAACCCATGGGCGGTGCGGAACTGGCTGCCGAGCTGCGTTGCACCTCTGCAGACCACTTAGGTGCCGCCAGCGAAAAGGGTCTTATAGCTATGCGTAATGCCAACGTGGCAGCGGTTCTCTTGCCGGCCACGCTCTTCTCTCTGGGCGCCAAAAGCTATGCCAAAGGCCGTTTTATGATCGATTCCGGCCTCATCGTGGCACTCGCAACAGACTACAACCCCGGAAGCTGCAATTGCGATTCCATGCCCATGGTGATGACTTTAGCCTGCCTCAAGATGGGCTTCACTCCCATCGAAGCCTTGGCCGCCTCCACCATCAACGCCGCCTACAGCATCGGCATGGCAGACCACAAAGGCTCCTTGGAAGTCGGTAAAGACGCAGACCTCATCATCTGGGATATCCCCAGCCTGGATTTTATCCCCTATCACTTCGGCTCTTCCCACATCTTCAAGGTCTTTGCCAAAGGCGAACTTGTCCATAGGGCCTAAATCCCGCTATGAGCAATAGCCCCAGCTCTTTATACACCATCATCAGCACCCTGCATCGCAGCAGCGTTCACATCGTCTATTTGGTGAAAAGCAGGCAGACCAAAGAGCTGTTGGTCATCAAAACCATAGACCCCAAGTGGCAGGCCGATCCTCTGCTCAAGCAGCGCCTCAAGGATGAAGCGGAGATAAACATGCGCCTCAGCCATCCCCACATCCGCAGGACGGTGGATATGTTTGAGGAAGACCGCAACCTCTACGTGGTCTACCAATACATCGAAGGCAAGCTGTTGAGCGAGTTTTTAAATTGGGGAAAGCTTAGCTTTTCCGCACAGCAGGTGATCAAATGGATGGATATGATCGTGGATGCCTTGGCGCACGCTCATTCCCAGGGCGTCTACCACGGACAGATCAATCCCCACAACATCATCGTCAACGAAGAGGGCGAACCCTGCATCTATGGCTTTGGCAAGGCGCACAATAGCTGGCTGGATGAAGACCCCCACCAAAACGGCATGCACCCCATCCTCTTTTTGGCTCCCGAAGTCTATGGCGGCGGCAAACCGAATGCTGCTTCAGACATCTATTCCTTGGCAGTTCTGGCCTATCTGATGCTCTGCGGTCGCTTGCCTTGGACAATAAATAAAGATTTGGGCGTCAAAAAGCAGAAAGAAAGCAGCTTTGAAAAGCCGGTGATCAATCCCGAATTCTTGAGTATAAACATTCCGGAATGGCTCTTTGGCATCATCAACCGCTGCCTGAATATAGACCCCAAAAACCGCTACTCCTGCATGGAAGAGCTCAAGCAAGCCATTCTGCTGCAGGAAGTAAGACCGCCTTTTGAGTCCAAACAGCCAGAAGCGCCGCTGGCAGAGGAACCTCTAACAGAAGAACAGCCCGTGATAGAAGAGCCATCAAAGATAGAGCTGGTTTCTGAGGTTGAGATACCGCCCATAGTGGAGGAACCGCTCAAGATTGAAGAGCCTGTGGTGGAAGAGCTTCCCAAACAGGCGATACCTCCGGCAGGGGTGGATTTTCCCAAGCTGGAAGAGCCTGTGAAAGTGGTTTCACCTTCTAAGGTTGAAGCTCCCAAACCCCAAGCGGAATACCCCAAAACTGAGCCGGGAAAGGTAGCAATAGATAGCTCCAAGGTGGAGATTCCCAAAGCGGAGATCACGAAGGTGGAAAACGTTCCGCCGCCCAAGCCCAGCCCCATCACTCCTCCTCCCAAGAAAGCGGGCTTTACCGTCCAAAAATCAGATAGCATGGACCCCAAGGTCAAGCGTTTGGGCACCATCATGGCCATCGCCGCCATCCTCATCGTGGCTTTTGCCGTGCTCAAATACACCGTCTTCACTGAGAAACCCATATTTAGCTCCGAGGTGAACGAACAACAGGAAGACGACGATCTCGACTTGGAGCCCGTGCCCAACCGAGCCTTCCGGATGGTCTATGTCAAAGGTGATTCCACCTCTATCGGCAGCATGGCTCCCGAAGCTGCCTCAGATGAATTTCCGCCCCTCAAGCTCAAGGTGCCCAGCTTCTGGATGTCGTCCTGTGAAATCACAAACGAAGAGTGGGCAATGGTTTATCCCCAACATTTTTACAACCTCAGCGAGAAACACCAGCCCGTCACCAACGTCAGCTTTTTGGAGGTGTTGGAATACTGCAACGAAAAGAGCCTTCTGGACAATCTGGAGCCCTGCTATGACTTCCTGACTGGCTATACCTGCGATTTCAGCGCCACTGGCTACCGCCTTCCCACCGAAGCGGAATGGGAATACGCCGCCAAAGAAGGCCAATCGGAAGCTCCCTACAGCTATAGCGGCTCCGACGACCCCGGTGAGATCGGCTGGTACCTGCAAAATAGCGATTCCGAGCTGCATCCCGTAGGCCAGAAAAAGCCCAACGCCCTGGGACTCTACGACATGAGCGGCAACGCCTATGAATGGGTCTGGAACTGGTATGCACCCTACTCAAGGGCGGCAAACCCGTTCTATGGACCCGAAACAGGCAGCGAAAGAGTGATCCGCGGTGGTTCCTTCAGCCACGAACCCAACGAGATGAGAGTGACTCAGCGCAGCCATGTGAAACAGTTTACCAAGAGCCCGTATTTGGGATTCAGGGTGGTTAAAAAGGGAAAGTGAGGCGAGAGGCGAGCTTCGCTCGCAGTTGTGAGTTGTGAGCTGCTGCGCAGGTTTCAAAGATGCGGGTGGTTGTGGTGTGGATTCGCATGGGTTTGGAGCTTTTTCTTTTTTCCCACGAATTACACGAATTAACACGAATTATACTGGGAAATAAGCTAAAACTTGCGACTAAATGCCAACAACTCGCTACCAGTCAACGACTTGTTCCCTACTAACAACTAACAGCTAACAACTGCTGCGTAGCAGCCCATCTCTACCACCAGCGCAGCGACTGACTACTGACAACTGGCAACTGCGACGAAGTCGCATCATTCGTGTTAATTCGTGTAATTCGTGGAAAGTTAAAAAAGAGCCCCGGAACTGTGCGTGTTTCCATCACAATCACACGAATCTCCAAAGCCCACGCAGTGAAGTTGAGCGCGTATTATGACGCTACTTATTTGTCAACCTTGAATTTCAATCCTCATGATAATAGCGCAAATCCGATGACATTTTTCTCATTCGATCCTTAGTTCTGTTTCCTTGTCCAATCACCTACTATTTTAGTAGGCGTTTCAAGCCATTTTCGGCGGAGGGGAAAGTAGGCTTTTTGAAATAGTTGACCTGCGCAGGGGAAAAAGTAACAGGAAATAGCCCTTTTTGATCCCCCTCAAAGCCGCTGTTTATGCGGCGTCCCTGCCCCGCCCCTGTTAGCCTCCTCCTCCATCGAGCAGGAATGGCATAGGATACCAAGAGGTTACGAGTTTGGGCGGGGAAGACGCAAAAAAAGAGGTGAACCTTTTCAAAAAGGCAAATGTTTCGGAATTTTCCCGGTTTTCGGAGGAATTTACCCAATTAGCGCGGTAGCCCCAGTATGGCTCATCCTGCTCCGCCCTTACTTACCCGCAGGGCGATGCCGTGGCGATACTCGGGTTTTTCCCGAGTGGCACCGAGTAATCACCGGGCGGCTAAGTAAGGAAGAGGTAGCTACGCTGTAGTTGTGAGTTGTGAGTTGTGAGTTGTGAGTGCTGACGCAAGTTACGAGATGTGAATGCTTTATATAAGTTGGCGGTTGTACGGGCGCTCGCTGCGCACCGAAGGTACCGGCGTAAGCCGCACCGCCGGTTTCAGAGAAAATGCAGAGTAGCTATGCAGCGGTTCGTGATGAGCCGGATAGAGGGACAAGTGGTCGCTACGGCGAGCGACCGTACAGCGATGTTCATAGACCGGCGGTTCAGCGAGCGCCCGTACAGAGCGATATTACATGGTCGGTCCGGCGACCGACCCTACATTCCATAATTCGTGTAATTCGCGGAAAAAAAGAAAAAGCTCCAACCCCGTGCGCATCCACACCTCAACCATTCGCATCTCTACAAACTGCGCAGCCGCTCACAACTCACTACTCACAACTCACAACTGCGACGAAGTCGCCTCATTCGTGTAATTCGTGTAATTCGTGGAAAGATAAAACCCGCACATCCTGGGGTGGACATGCGGGCTTTTCTTATGTGAGGAGAGAGTTTTTATACCTTGAGCCAAGCTCACTCGCCGATAACGGGAATAATCCTGAAGAAGCGTATAGGCGCCGTTATGGGCGTAGTGTAGCTATTGGTATCGACCGTAGCGATGGGATCGGGGCCAAAGCTGTAAGGGTCTTCTGAGGCGTAGACTTTGTAGCCGGTGGCCTCGGGCACCGCTTCCCACTGTAAGACGACGTTTGAACCGGTGATGGTTGCTTCCACCTCAAAGCCGGAGCTTTCTTCCGGCACGATGGGTGGTCCGAAGAAATCATCGAAGGATAGAGATACCCAGCCTTCGGAAACAGTATAAACGCCAATATAGATGTTCTGACCGATGTAATCTGACAGATCATAGGTGTGACGCATGTAGTTTCCCATACTACCGGTCTGCACATTTGTAGCCAGGATATGGGTAAAGGAGCTGACGTCAGGGGTTGTGGTAGAGAGCACGACGTTGAATCTGTAGTCTTCACCTCCATCGTGTCCGCCACCGCTGAATGCGTAGAAGCCAAAGATGTGGTTTTCAGCACTTGGGGCGAGCCTGGGAGTGATCAGCCAAGCATCACGAACTTCATCCCAAGGATCAAGATCGACAGCCGCATGAGCCTCACCGGTGCGGGGAGCATAGGTCATCCTGTCCCAGCGCCACGAGTTTATGCCTTCATGAGCGACTCTCCAACCGGGAGGTGGGAATTCTTCGCCCTCAAAGCTCTCAAGGAATGCAAATTCGCCCAGAGTATCTCCGAACAGGGCCACATCATAGTTGGTTCCGCCGTAAACCATGCGCAAGGTGGCAGTGTGTAAACCTACTGCAGTGGGATTGTAGCGTACCGGGATGATGCCGCTTTGGCCAGCAGCGAGTGCAAATGGCAGGTTGACAGGATTAAACTCAAACATCGCCGCATCGGGTCCTATGATGCTGACGTTTGCCGCAGTCAGGTTCAGAATGCCTCTACCATCATTAGCCACGGTCACATCCTGATATGCAGTGATATTATTTACACGAATAGGGCCAAAGTCCAAGGTAGGGGGAGTGTAGGTGAAGACAGGTGTGGTGGGTATCTCTTCGAGGAGGAAATCATCTATACCAAAGGGACAGTAAGAGTATCCAGAGGCATATTGATAGAAGGCCAGATAGATAGTCTGTCCGGTGTAGGCATCTAGGTTGAGCGTGTGCCGTGTCCAATCTTCATTGGTACAGACAATGTCAGCCAATTCGATAGTGAAGGAAGCGATATCCGGTGTAGTGGTGGAAACCATGACTTTGTAGGATTTTGGTATGTTACCCAAATACACCTTATCCCACCACCTCACTCTCGCATCAATGCCGCTGAGGTTGATGGGAGGTGTAATCAGCCAGTCATTAATGTTGTCCGCCCCATTGGCAGAGTAAGGCCCTGAAAGACTGGGCGCATCTTGACTCCAAGTGTAACCATCGTTATTGGCATCGATCACCGTCCAGTACAGGGGTGCCGCAGGAGACCCGCTCCAGGTTCCGTCAAAGTTTTGCAGGTGGGGGAAGTTGCTGATTCTGTTATCATAACATTCACCGCTCACGGTTAGCGCCGTGGTGCCTTGTGAGTGGGTGATGTTGAAGGTAGCCGTATGGCTGCCGGCAGCCGTAGGGGCGTATTTGATTTTGAAGGTTGCACTCTGCCCTGTGGTCAGAGCCACCGGGAAGGTGGGAGCGTCCGTGACGGTGAAAAAGCTGGCAGACATAGGGCTAATACCTGTGACGTTGAGAGTTCCACTTCCATAATTGGTGATGGTGAAAGTTTTGCTATTTGTGGTGTTGATAGGGAGTGAGCCAAAATCCCACCCTGTGGGGTAAAGTGATAGGACAGGGTAATCAGGGAAAGGTGTGAGTGTAAGTTGCAGGTCTGGTGAACGATAAGACAGGGTTCCATTGCCTGTGGGCGCACTCTGATTCTGAGTCCAATATTGATGCCAGCCTAAGTAACGGGCAGTGCAATAGAAAGAGGGATAATAGTATGCCCCTCCACCACCATAATTGGATTCCACACCGATGAGTAAGTTGCCTTCGGCATAGGGAAATGTCGGGTCCAAGGTGAAGGTATGCCAACCCCGGGTATTGAAGGTATAACTTCCCTCTTTTACCAACATGGCACCCGAGGTGAAATCAGCCCAGGTCATGGAAGAGAGTTGAGTGGCGTTGGTAGACTTAACATAGATCTTGTATGGGATACTGGTATCGCTGCTATAGGATACATGCCAGCCCAAGCTGCTGATCTTACCGAACTGTCCTATCTGATCAGCGGTATAAATCCCCAAAGAGCGTACGTAGCCGTAACTGGGATTGAAGGGATATGTTTGGGAATAAGTTCCGTTACCTATTTGCACGGTAACTGCGTAGCCCAAACTGAAGCCGCTAAGCATCAGAGCGAGCAAGATAAGTAATAGATATTTTTTCATTTTATCTATCTCCAAAAGCTTTTAGTTTTTAATGTTTTGATGGGTTTAATGACTCCACCAGTATCACTGACCTGTGACGCTGGTGACCCTGAAGAAACGTTTGGCGGCTGTAGCCGGCAAAGTAACACTATTGGTATTGACGGTAGCGATGGGATCGGGGCCAAAGTTGTAAGGGTCTTCTGAGGCGTAGACTTTGTAGCCGGTGGCCTCGGGCACCGCTTCCCACTCCAATACTACATTTGAACCGGAGATGTTTACTTCCACCTCAAGACCGGAGGTCCCATCCGGTACGATGTTTTGCCCAAATACATCATCAATGCACAGACAGCCGCCGTAGCAGGTGGAAATGGCCTGAATGGCTATATAGACGTTTTGACCGATGTAGCTTGAGAGATCATAGATGTGACGCTTATATTCTCCTGAATTGGACAGCACGTTTGCAGCCAGGATATGAGTAAAGGAGGCGATATCGGGGGTGGTGGTAGAGAGCAGGACGTTGAATCTTTCTTCCGAGTCTGCGGTTTCGTTGCAGGCATAGAAGCCGAAGATACGATCTGCAGCGGTGGGGGTGAGCTTGGGAGTGATCAGCCAGTCGTCACGGGTTCTTCCCCAATCAATATCGACGGCCGCATGATATTCACCTGTGCGGGGAAGGAAGCAAATCCTACCCCAAGTGCCGTCGTTTCCTCCATTATGCACACTCCATCCAGGCGGCGGGAAGGTCGGCTCTTCAAAGCTCTCCAGCAGTGCAAATTCATCCACGGCAACTCCGGATAGAGCCACTTCATAGTTAGTTCCGGCATAAACCATGCGCAAAGTGGCAGTGTGTAAGCCTATTGCGGTGGGATTGTAGCGAACCGGGATGTTGCCGCTTTGGTCAAGGCCGAGCGCAAGAGGCAGGTTGCCCGGATCAAGTGTAAACATCGCTGCATCGGGTCCTATGATGCTGATGTCTGTTGCACTCAGGTTCAGAATGCCCATACCGTCATTGGTCACCCTCACATTTTGATAGGGTGTGACTGTATTGATGCGGCTGGGGCCAAACTCCATGTCTGCGGGAGTGTAAATGAAGACGGGAGTGATGGAAATCTCTTCCAGGAGGACGTCATCAATGCCCAAGCCGTAGTAGTATGCAGAGGCATATTGATGAAAGGCGAGGTGGATGGTCTGTCCAATGTAGGCATCCAGGTTGAGCTTGTGCTGCGTCCATCCTGTGTTGGTACAGACGATGTCCGCCAATTCCACAAAGGAAGTGGTATCAGATGTGGTGGTGGAAACCAAGACTTTGTAGGAGTTTGGTCTGGAAGCCAAACCCACCTTATCCCACCACTTCAATCTCAGGTAAGTGCTGCTGAGGTCGATGGGAGGTGCGATCAGCCAGTCGTCGGTGCTTTCCTCTCCGTAGGCAGCATAAGGAGGTGAATGAGTGGGCGCAATATGGCTGTTTGACTGTCTCCAGGTTTTACCATCGTTGTTGGCGTCGATCACCTCCCAGCCATAGGGAGCGGCAGGTGATTCACTCCAGGTTCCATCAAAGTTTTGCAGGTATGGGAAGCTGGTAATGGTGGGGTCATAACATTCGCCACTCACCGGTATAGCTGTAGTGCCGTTTGTGTGACTGATGGTGAAGGTGGCTGCATGATTGCCAACAACTGTGGGGGTATACTTGATTTTGAAGGTTGCGGTTTGTCCTGTAGTCAGAGTGACCGGGAAGGCGGGAGCATCCGTGACCGTGAAAAAGCCATCAGACATGGGGCTGATACCTGTGACGTTTATCGTCCCACTTCCCGCACTGGTGATGGTGAAGGTTTTGCCGATGGTGCTGTTGATTACGCGGTGGCCGATATTCCAGCCGGTGGGCTCCAATTCGAAGACGGGATCAGATGGAATGGATGTCAGATATAGTACCAAATTGGGGCGCACGGCTTCCACGGTTCCATTCCCAGTGGGCGCACTCTGATTCTGAGTCCAGTATTGATGGGAGGCTGTAATACCGGAAGTGTTGTAGAATCGGGGAACTGATACAAGAGTTCCACTGCCGCCATAGTTGGTTTCCACGCCTACGAGCAAGTTGTCTCCGATATAATAAAATGGAGTATCCAGCTCGAATGTATGCCAGCCTGTGTTGTTGAAGACGTGGTTTCCCACCTTTACCAAGGTGGCACCCGAGGTGAAATCAGCCCAGGTCATGGGAGTGAGATGTGTGGCAGTGGTAGACTTGATATAGATCTTATAAGGGTGATAGTAAGAGCCGCTTTGGGATACATTCCAACCTAAGGCATAGATATTGCCGAACTGTCCTATCTGAGCAGCGGTATAAAGCCCCAAGGAGCGTCCATAGCCATGATAATGATGAAAAGGATATTGCTGTTGATAATATCCGGTTCCTACCGTCACAATGGCTGCATGGCTCAGGCTGAAGATGCTCAGCATCAGAGCCAACAACAGAGCAAGCGATAAAAGTGGTTTCATATCGACTGTTTCCTCGTTTTAGTTAATTTAGAGGGGTGAGGGCCTAATGGCTCCGCCTACTTTGATCCTTGGTGGCTACTCAATAGGCAAAGTCCGGTTTGTTAATGAGGTTGAGGTGCTTGATCCCCGCTCTATAGGAAATCCGGTTTTGGCTGATGGATACACCGATACTCTTGGAATAATGTGCGACTATTACTTGGGAAGTGAGTGTATTCATATGAGCCTTGCCTTTTTCCTTGGGGCGAGGGGTGAGAATAATGAAGTTGAGGGCCTTGGGGATGCAGCAGCAGTGCAGACAAACGGGCTCAGCTCCGCTAAAGAGGTGGGAAACCCTACTCTTAAAAATCGCTGGGAAGCCTAAGATGCTAATATCCATGTTGTCCGCCAAATGCTTCTTGAATACCTTTTCTTGAAAATGGTGTGACAATGCGACCTTCAAAGAATAAGCACGGTCAACACCAGTCTCGGGGCGCATAATAATAGGTCTTTGATATTTGTCAAGATAAATGTATGTATTTGGGCTCAGGAATAGGGAAAAAGATGAGTTCGAGAGTGCCGTAGGGAAATTGAAGTGCTAACAAGTGCTGGCACGCTGCCTGTACGGGCGCTAGCCGCGCACCGAAGGTACCGGCGTAAGCCGCACCGCCGGTCTCAGAGAAAATGCAGAGTAGTTATGCAACGGTTCGGGATGAGCCGGCTATAGGGACAAGTGGTCGCTACAGCTAACGACCTTACATGGTCGGTCCGGAGACCGACCCTACAACGGCGGTTCGGCGAGCGCCCGTGCAAAAAAACCCGCACATCCTGGGGTGGACATGCGGGCTTGTCTTTACATGAGGAGAGAGTTTTATATCTTAAGCCAAGGTCATGGTTCCGCTACAGCGGTGACCTTGAAGAAGCGTTTGGCTGCTCCTAAAGGCAGGGTGTAACTATTGGTATTGACCGTTGCGATGGGAATAGGGCCAAAGTTGTAAGGGTCTTCCGAGGCATAGACCTTATAGCTGTTGGCTTCGGGAATTTGGTCCCAGGTCAATACAGCATTCGCACCGAAGATGGTCACTTCCACCACAGGCGGAGGGGGAGGTGGGGTAATAAAACCAAGCTGGATGCGGTTAATGTCGGATGCTCTTGAGGATGCCGCAGGAGGACTGGAGGGGTCGGGATTGATAGTAGAGCTGTAGTACTGAATGCCCCTATAGACTCCGTAGCCGTTGTGTAATGATCCCCAGTTCACAACTGATCCACCACAGAGGGTAGACTCATGAATCGCGATGAGCAGATTCCCGCTATTGTTGTAGAAGAAGGGAGTTTGCAGAGGTATCTCCATCCAGTTATTGGGCTCAGGCAGCAGCAGCGATACATCACCATCAAATACCTGGGTCAGGTTTGCCACATCTTCCCAGTCTGTATTACTGGTAAATACATTTTTGGAGGTATGTCCCATATAGATGGTCCATTTTTTGCCACTGGTAATATCACCGGAAACGTAATAGAGGCGGATCTTGGTGATCAGGGCAGAATGGTTAATCTGTGCCTGGGTGTAGATCTGCTGACTGTAATTGTAGTCATAACCCCCATAATATGGCAAATAGGAGGTAGTAGCAGTTTCCTCACCCACTTGCACGGTGACCGCCTGGATCAAATCCAGAGTGCGGAAGGACCACACTTCGCTGGGAGCTGAGATGTATCTTTCGTTTTTGGCCACCACCTTCCAATAGTAGATTGTATTGGGTTGCAGGTTGGGCTGATAGGAGGTTGAGCTTAGATTGCTGGCGATCAAAGGCGGATTGGCAGTTGTGCCCAGATACAGGTCATAGTTGGTGGATCCGGAAACGTCTATGGTAGGTGCCCAATAGAGCCTATCTCCTTCAACGTAGTAACCACCATTTGAGGGGCTCCACAAGCTGGGTGCAGGGGGAACCTGGTTGTTGGAGAAAACAAGCTGGATGCGGTTAATGTCGGAAGCTCTTCCGGACGCCGTAGGAGGACTGTAGGGGTCGGGATTGTCAGTATAGCTATGGTACCGAATGCCCCTATAGACTCCATAGCCGATGGGGAAAGATCCCCAGGACATCGCTGATGCACCGAGGGCGTATTCATGAATCGCGACCAGCAGATTATCGTTGCTGTTGTAGAAAAAGGGAGTTTGCAGAGGTATCTCCATCCAGTTATTTGGCTGAGGTAGCAGGGAGGATACATCACCGATAAATACCTGAGTCAGGTTTGCGATAGGTTCCCAATCTGTTTCGCTGTTAAACACCATTTTGGTGGTGTGTCCCAGCCAGACAGTCCAGTTTTTGCTGTAGCCAATATCACCGGAAGCATAATAGAAGCGGAGCTTGGTGATCTGGCCGGAATGCCTAATCTGCGCATGGGTGTAGATTTGCTGACTGTAATTGTAGTCGTAGCCCCCATATATTGGTACATAGGATGAGCTCCCGGTTCCGTCACCTACCTGTGCCGTGACTGCGTGGCTTGAATCCAGAGAGCGGAAAGACCACACTTCGCTGGGAGCTGAGCTGCCAGTGCCGTTTTTGGCTACCACTTTCCAATAGTAAGTGGTGTTTGGTTGCAGGGTGGGCAGATAGGAGGTTGAGCTTAGATTGCTGGCAAACAAAGGCGGATTGGCAGATGTGCCCAGATACAGGTCGTAGTTGGTGGGCCCTGAAACACTCACGGTGGGTTTCCAATAGAGCCTGTCTCCCGCAACTAAATTACCATTATTGAGGGGACTCCACAAGGTGGGAGCAGGTGGAGCCTGAGTGCTGGAGAACACAATCTGGATGCGGTTGATGTCGGATGCTCTTGAGGATGCCGTAGGAGGGCTGGTGGGGTCGGGATTGGTAGTGTTGCTATGGTACCGAATGCCCCTATAGACTCCATAGCCGATGGGGAAAGATCCCCAG
>Ga0116178_10000769_pt1 | contig 27801 bp, 19 predicted proteins | sample AD_STIC12_MetaG_FD_89880 | JGI IMG/M metagenome (GOLD analysis project Ga0116178, IMG submission 89880) | Active sludge microbial communities of municipal wastewater-treating anaerobic digesters from USA - AD_STIC12_MetaG | ecosystem: Engineered > Bioreactor > Anaerobic > Digestate | place: USA... | reverse complement strand
TCCTCGAGATCTTCGGGACGCGAAGCGTTGGCACCGGCCGCCGACAACAGGGCACGAACCAGACCAGGTTCCCAGACCTTCGCCAGCATGCGTTCTTTCGCAACTTGCGGGCTCGATGATGTCTTGATCAGCTCGATCATTTCATCGATGTTAGCCAGTGCAACCGTCAAACCCTCCAAGATATGGGCGCGATGACGTGCTTTGCGCAATTCGAAAATCGTGCGGCGGGTAACCACTTCGCGACGGTGGCGAATGAAAGCTTCGAGAATTTGTTTGAGGTTCAGGATTTGCGGGCGGCCATCGACCAGCGCCACCATATTGATGCCGAACACCGATTCCATCTGGGTTTGCTGGTACAGATTATTCAGAATGACTTCTGCCGATTCGCCGCGTTTTACTTCCATGTAAATCCGCATGCCGTCCTTGTCGGACTCGTCGCGCAATTCGGTCAGGCCTTCGAGTTTCTTTTCTTTCACCAGCTCGGCGATTTTTTCGATCAGGCGGGCTTTATTCACCTGATACGGCAATTCGGTAACGATAATCGACTCGCGGTTATTGTCTTCATTCACTTCAATGCTGGCACGAGCGCGCATGCGCACGCGGCCACGACCGGTGTGATAAGCGGCATGAATGCCGGCCGAGCCGTTGATGATGCCCGCAGTCGGGAAATCCGGACCGGGGATATGTTGCATCAAATCGCCGATGCCCAATTCAGGATCGTCGATCAAGGCGACAGTCGCATTGATGACTTCAGTCAGATTATGCGGCGGGATGTTCGTTGCCATACCGACGGCAATACCGGTCGAACCATTGACCAGCAGGTTCGGAACGCGGGTTGGCATGACGGTGGGTTCGTATTCTTTTTCGTCGTAGTTGAGCTGGAAGTCGACGGTTTCCTTGTCGATATCGGCCATCAATTCGTGCGCGAGACGCGACATGCGCGCTTCGGTGTAACGCATCGCCGCCGGTGAGTCGCCATCGACCGAACCGAAGTTACCCTGGCCGTCCACAAGCATGTAGCGCAGCGAGAATGGTTGCGCCATGCGGACCAGCGTGTCGTAAACGGCGGTGTCGCCATGCGGATGGTATTTACCGATCACGTCACCGACGATACGGGCCGACTTGTAATACGGCTTGTTGCTGTGCGCACCGAGTTCATGCATCGCGAAAAGTACGCGGCGGTGAACGGGTTTGAGACCATCGCGAACATCCGGCAAGGCGCGCCCCACGATCACGCTCATCGCGTAGTCGAGGTAGCTTCGACGCATTTCATCTTCAAGATTGACCGGAATAATTTCTTTTGCGAGATCTGACATTGAGGGTTCCGTGTTGGCTAAAAACGAGCGTTATTTCCGGCCAAAAAACGGTCGAAAAATCGCTTATGAAAACGACAGGAAATTATAACCGATTTTGCGATTTGCAGGTGGTGCTCAGGGACGATAAAACGCTTTGATCAGAAGCCTCTCAAGCGCTTGACTTTGCCGAAAAAACATCGGTCATTTTTTGCAGATTTGGCCTTTCGATAAGGCCCTTTTCAGTGACTATGGCGTCGATCAAATCGGCCGGCGTGACATCGAATACCGGATTGAAGGCCAGAACCCCTTCGGCCACCGTGCGTTTGCCGTTGCTGGACAGCAACTCGGCCGGATCACGCTCTTCGATATGAATCAGGTTGCCATAGGCGGTCTGCATATCAACCGTTGCGCTCGGCGCAACTACCATCACTTTTACGCCGTGGTATTTCGCCGCAATGGCGTGATGATAGGTACCGATCTTGTTTGCGGTATCGCCATTCGCGCAGATGCGGTCGGCACCCACGATCAGCCATTGCACGGCACCTGTTTTCATCAAATGCGCCCCTGCTCCATCGGCAATAAGCGTGGCTGGAATGCCATCCTGCAACAGCTCCCATACCGTCAAACGGGCCCCTTGTAGCCAGGGCCTGGTTTCGCTGGCATAAACCTTCGCGATTTTGCCCATCGCAATACCTGCCCGGATGACTCCGAGTGCCGTGCCGAAACCGGCAGTCGCAAGCGAGCCGGTATTGCAGTGGGTCAACACACCTGATCCCGGCTCGATCAAATTGGCTCCCAGCACGCCCATATGGCGATTGGCGGCCAGATCTTCGACTTCGATCGTACGCGCCTCTCGCTCCAACACTTGCTGCCAATTCGACCCCGCCGTGGCCAATACGGCACGCATACGCGCAATCGCCCACATCAGATTGACAGCCGTAGGTCGCGATGCATTTAGTTCATCCAGCGCCGTCTCAAGTTTTTGAAGGGCATCGGCACCATTGGCAGCAGAAATTTTTTGCCCGGCCAACACAACGCCCCAGGCTGCGGCTATCCCGATCGCCGGTGCGCCACGAACGACCAAATCGCGAATGGCCTGACAAACCGCCACGCTGTCATTGCAATCGAGGTAGGCGACTTCAAACGGCAAGTAGCGTTGATCCAGCAAACTCAGGCGATCACCTTGCCAGCGAATCGGCCGGATGCGGTCGTAACGGTCAAAATCCATGTTCATTCCTTTTGCGTATGCCCCAAGTTTACTAGCTCGGGTTATGCTTCGCGAATGAGCAAAGCAAAAACACATAAAAAATTGATTATCGATGCTCCGGATACCGGCATCGAAACCCTTCTGCACACGTCCTGCGTAAAAGCCGGTGCCGCTGCTGCCCTGCAAGTTGCAGTCGAACGCCTGCCATTACTCAAACCGTTTCTGCCAGCGCCCATTACTCGCGCGGCCCGTGGCGATGCTCCCGAGCGCATTCAACGTTTGATGGTGAAAGAAATCTATTCTCGCTATCGCTTGAAGCCAGCAGGATGGGAAATCGAAGGTATTCTGGCTGTGGCCCAAACGCAAAGCGTGTTGACACCACTGGCAACACAAGAAGGTTTGTATGCAGTCCTGAAGGCCTGGCTCCCGAAGCCCTTTGTCATTCCCCTGATGCGATACACACCGCTGGAGCCCCTGGTAACCGCCTGTTCGAAAGCCATTGCCGCTACCTGGGCCGCCGGCCGTTATGCCGATTCGGTTTGTCGTTTACGCAAGGCAGGTGCGGATTGGTTACCGGCGCCCTTGGCTGACGCCTTGCAAATGGCGCCCAGCACCTTGAAAAGCTGGAGCGCCGAAGCTTTATCACTGGCGTTGCCACCGCTGAAATTTGCAACTGCCTGGGGCAAACGTGCCGCCGTTGCTGCCATGAATGCCGGCCCCAGACCAAGCGAACCTGCCAAATCATCGAAGCCGAACACCGTCAAGAAAATTGTCGTCAAGAAAGTCACTGTAAAGACGGCAGCTCGAAAGAAAGCAATAAAAAAACCATGATTTCTCAATCTATCTTTGCCAACTTTCGAATCTACAATTCATATCTGCACGCATACTGAATTCGATACGATAAATGTGACGCCCTAGATTGTCTTGATCCCCTCTTTCGTTCTATGGTGTGGGCATGAGTGACACAACACCAACCCCGTCATCATTCAGACCCCACTTCTGGCTAGCTTCTGCAGCCTTGTTCGCCTGCGTGTCAGTGATGGCACTCATCGTTTTCGATCCCGCAACGCACTTGATGCTGGCTTTGCTATGCATTGGGTTAATTGCCTACCTGATCTGGCTTTTTTCAAAGTTTTCGAGCGCGCAACGGGATCACGAAAAACAAATGATCACCGCAAAGGTTCAGATCGAAAAACTGAGTGAAGAACGCGAAGCAATGGCACGTGAACTGAGCCAACTGGGACGTTATGGCAATTTATTGCACGGCTGCACCGATCTGGCCGAAATTCTTCAGGTTAGCCAGCAACTGTTGGCACAATTATTACCGGGCAGTGCCGGCACGATTTACCCCCTGATTGATGGCGAAGGCCTGGCCGAAGCTACCCATCTGTGGGGAATCCACGTTGGCAACACCAAGATGCAAGCTCATCATCGCGATTGCTGGGCATTGCAACGCAAGCGTGTGCACTTGAGCCATAGCGATGCGCCAGGCAGTGCCTGCGCCCATATCGAATTGCCCGAGGGACTGGACGTGCTCAGTTCCGCCTGTATTCCCTTGACGGCCCAGGGCGAATCGCTTGGCTGGCTTTACCTGAGCACATCGGGTCATGGCTCGTTTCCGAAATTGTCGGTGGCAATTGCCGCAGCCGAACAACTCGCGCTCGCGCTGGCGAATCTGAAATTACGACAGCATTTACGTGATCTTTCCGTTCGTGACCCATTGACCGGCCTGTTCAACCGGCGTTACCTGACCGAATCGCTTGGACGTGAAATGGCACGTTGCAGGCGTCGTAAATTGCCATTGTCGGTGATGGTGCTGGATCTGGATCACTTCAAGATTTTCAACGACACCCTGGGACATCAGGCCGGTGATTCCCTGCTGGTGGCTTTCTCGCGGATGTTGCAAGGCAGTGTGCGCAACGAGGATATCGCCTGCCGATTGGGTGGCGAGGAATTCATCCTGATCATGCCGGAAATGGATCAGGAAATAGCAACGCGGCGGGCGACGGAATTACTGGAATCCACACGCAAACTTGAAGTAATGCATGAAGGTCAGATGTTGCCGCAGATAACCACTTCGATCGGCATAGCGGTTTTCCCGGATCACAGTAACGAGCCAGATCAGCTGATCGGCGCTTCCGATAGCGCCTTGTATCAAGCCAAGCGAACCGGACGCGATCGTTATGCCGTCGCGGAAAGACTTGTAGTTGAGAAAGTACCCGCCGTGTAATCAGGCGCGATCAAACGGGAATGCAATGACATCCTGAATGCGGTCGCTGCCCATCATCGCCATCATCAAACGATCAACACCCAGTGCGACACCCGCACAATTAGGCATTTTAGGCAGCGCCGCCAGTAGACGTTCGTCAACGGGTGCCTGGATTTGTGCACGTTTCTGGCGCTTCGCCAAATCCTTGCCGAAACGTTCTCGCTGCTCGTTGGAATCGGTCAGTTCGTGATAACCGTTCGCTACTTCCGAAGGTCCGACGTAAACCTCAAAACGCTCGGCGACGGCAACGTCATCGGGCCGCAATTTTGCCAAGGCGCATTGGCTTGCCGGATAGTCATACACCATCAGGATTCTGTTGTTGGGAATGCTGGGCTGAATCAAGTGCGTCATCAGCAAATCCAGCCAATCGTCACGAGTCAATCCGGTGGGATCAATATCGTAAACAGCTAGCGGACTTCTAAGCTCGGACTCGTGTACGGTGAGCGGATCGAAGCCAAATTTGTCCTGATACAACTGCCGGAAACTGATATCGCGCACGGTTGCTTTCTTGCCTGCCAAATGCATCGCGGCGCGAACCAATTCGGCGGTTTCGTCCATTAATTGATTATGATTCCAACCCACCCGATACCATTCCAGCATCGTGAATTCGGGGTTGTGGCGCTTGCCCGACTCGCCGTTGCGGAATACGCGCCCAAGCTCGTAGCAATCGCCGACACCCGCCGCCACCATACGCTTCAGTGCAAATTCGGGCGAAGTGCGCAACCAGCGTAAACCCGAGCCAGCCGATTTAGGGCCGTTGAATTGCAACTGGAAGCTTTCGATGTTGGCATCGGTATTGCCTGCTTGCGAAAGAATCGGCGTTTCGACTTCGAGCACCTTGCGATCGGCAAAAAACTGGCGAATCATCGCCATCAATTCGGCGCGGAGGCGGAGAGTTTTAATATTGGCAGTGGGTTTCCAGTCTTTCATTATGCTTTCTCCTGTTCCGCTGACCATAGCAAATGAAGGCTTAACCCTGCTTCGACAGAAAATCGATCAATTGGTTTTCATCCCAGATTTCAATACCCAATTCTTTGGCCTTTTCGAGTTTTGAACCGGCAGCTTCACCTGCAATCACTATACTCGTTTTCTTTGAAACACTGCCGGCCACCTTCGCCCCCAGTGCTTCCAATTTATCACCGGCTTCATCGCGCGACATGCTGCTTAAACCACCCGTCAACACGATCGTCTTACCGACTAGTGGCCCTTCGGCGCTCCGTTGTGGTGCACCTTCCGGCCAATCGACGCCAGCTGCACGTAAACCTGCAATCACTTCGCGATTATGGTGCTCATGGAAAAAATTCACGATGCGTTTGGCGACTATCGGTCCGACGTCTGGCACCTGCATCAAGGTATCCAGATCGGCATGCATGACAGGGTTCAGTGCACCGAAAAACTTCGCCAATGTTTTTGCAGTAGATTCACCGACATCGCGAATACCCAGGGCAAAAAGCAAACGCTCGAGTGTTGTATTTTTACTTTTGGCAATTGCCGCCAGTATATTTTCGGCCCACTTGGTTGCCACCTTGCCCTGCTTCACGGTTTCAGGTGTATTGCCATCACGCTCGTCGCTGCGGCGTTTCATTTCCAGCAAATCATCCAACGTGAGGGAATACAAATCAGCCACCGACTTCAGGTAGCCGAAATCGACCAGCGCTTCGATAATGCGATCACCCAGACCATCGATATCCATTGCCCGGCGCGAGGCGAAATGGATAAGGGCCTGCGTGCGCTGCGCCTGGCAAAACAGACCACCCGTGCAACGCAAAACGGCTTCACCTTCTTCGCGAACGGCATCGGAACCGCAAACAGGGCATTGCGTCGGAAAAGCAAACGGCAAATGCAATGGTTCGCCATTGGCGTGTGATGGACGTTTGGCCATCATCACGCTGACAACTTCCGGGATGACATCGCCTGCCCGCCGCACGATAACGGTATCACCAACACGCACATCCAGGCGGGCAATCTGGTCAGCGTTATGCAAGGTCGCATTGGTGACGACCACGCCGGCGACATTCACCGCTTTCAACCTTGCGACAGGCGTAATGGCGCCGGTGCGCCCGACCTGCAAATCGATCGCTTCAACCGTGGTGAGCTGCTCTTGCGCCGGGAATTTATGGGCGATTGCCCAACGCGGCGCGCGGGAGACGAAACCCATCGCATTTTGCTGATCGTATCGATCCAGCTTATAAACGACGCCATCAATATCGTACGGAAGCTTGTCCCGTTGTTCGCCGATATTTTTGAAGTACGACAACAATCCCTCTGCGCTATTTGCGGTCGAAACTTCCGGACTTACCGGCAAGCCGAATGATTTCAGCGTCTGCAGCATTTCCGAATGCTTTTCGGGCAAAGACCAGCCTAAGGTTTTACCCAAACCATAGGCATAAAAACTCAGGGGTCTTGAAGCGGTAATTTTCGAATCCAGTTGCCGGAGCGAGCCTGCCGCGCCGTTACGTGGATTGGCCAGTGTTTTTTCGCCACTTTCGCGTGCCCGTTCGTTGAATGCTTCGAACTCGGCACGAGGCATGAACACTTCGCCGCGCACTTCCAGAACTTCGGGTGCCGACCCACGCAGACGCAAAGGAATCGCCTTGATGGTGCGCAAATTGACCGTGACATCCTCGCCGGTTGTACCATCACCGCGTGTGGCGCCTTGCACGAAAACGCCGTTTTCGTATCGCAGACTTATCGCCAAGCCATCCAGCTTCGGTTCGACTGAAAACGAAGGCGCTTCGATACTCAGGGTGTCGTTTATGCGTTTTACGAAGTCAAAAATTTCATCGTCGCTGAAAGCATTGTTCAGCGACAACATCGGAACCTCGTGTTGAACCTGCGAGAATTCCCGCAGCGGTGCCGCGCCTACACGTTGGGTTGGCGAATCGGACGTAACGAGTTCGGGGTGTTGTTTCTCAAGCGCTTCAAGCTCTCGGACCAGCAAATCGTATTCGAGATCGGGTATCTGCGGCTCGTCGAGCACGTGGTACTGATAGTTCGCATCTTCAATCAGTTTCCGTAATTGAAGTATTCGCTCCGAAGCAGCCATGGATCAACGACCTGGTTTGATATTCAGTTTTTCGCGTTGACGGTCGTAGGTACGCAATTCTTCGCGGATATGGGAAATGCGTTGACGGCCGAGTGCGTTACGCTGGTCGTCGAGCACAACGGCATCCAGCAATTCCGCCATGCGTTGCGCGGTCGGCAACATGGCATCCCACGCGTCCAACGCGCTGGTGGGACCTGGCAGGGTAATGAAGAAGTGGATACCCGGTGTCTTGAGTTCTTTTATCGTTCGCAAATCGAAAATACCGGGCTGCACCAGATTGGCGACACTGAAAATGGGGCCTTGTTCATGGCTCTTGTCGACCATGCGGTGGAAAATATTCCGATGACCATAGATCAATCCGGCTTTTTCCGCGGCAACGACCAGATCCGGGCCTTGCAGGGTTTGACCGGCACGTGCGGCGAGTAGAAGGCTGACGACCTTGTCGAAGTCCTTGTGAGGTCTTGCGCCAACATCGAGATAGCCGGACTTTTCCTTTTCGCTATCGTCATTGGCGTGTTCGCCGGAGAGGGTTTCCCCGCTTTCTTCCGCTTCAAGCAAATCTTTCAGTGTCGGCTCCATGCGTTTCGAAGCGCCATCATCCTGCAGACTGGTGCGAACGCCTTGCTCCGGTTTTTTCCGGCTACTGAACAAGATCACGGCGACAAGAATAACGAAGGCAACGGCAATGCCGATTCGAAGCAGTGCGGTATCGCTCAATCCATCCATTCAATTCTTCTCCTTAGGCTGCGCCGACCAAGCGCGATGCTTCATCCAGATCCACCGACACCAGACGACTGACGCCAGGCTCGCGCATGGTAACGCCGCTTAACTGGCTGGCAGCTTCCATCGTGGCCTTGTTATGGGTAACGAACAGGAACTGAACCTTCTCGCTCATTTCGCGCACCATCGCGGAGAAACGGCCGACGTTCGCTTCATCGAGCGGAGCATCGACTTCGTCCAGCAGACAGAACGGTGCCGGATTCAAACGGAAGATCGCAAACACGAGTGCAACCGCCGTCAATGCTTTTTCACCACCGGACAGAAGCGAGATATTCGACACCCGCTTGCCGGGCGGACGCGCCATGATCGAAACACCGGTATCCAGCAAATCTTCGCCGGTCAGTTCCAGATACGCATGACCACCGCCGAACAAGCGCGGGTAAAGTTCCTGCACGCCCGAATTGACGCGATCAAAGGTTTCCTTGAAACGGCCACGGGTTTCGCGATCAATTTTCTTGATGGCATCCTCGAGCGTCGTCAGTGCACTGACCAGATCTTCGTTCTGGCTATCAAGATAGGTTTTACGGGTGCTTTGCTCCTGATATTCGGAAATCGCCGCCAGATTGACCGGTTCAAGGCGACGCATCTTGTTGTCGATGTCAACGAGGTTCTTCTGAAGCACTTCAAGATCAAGATTTTCCGTCAACGTTTGTAGTACGGCATCGAGCTCCAGGCCGGCCGCAGCAATGGCTTCGGACAATTGTTCGGATTTCAGTACAAAGGCCTGTTCGGCAAGACGACGCTTGTTGATCGCTTCACGCTGCGCGAGAGCCAGCTGATCGGACTGTTGACGGGTCTGTTCGTATTTGCGCATTTCATTTTCGATGCCATCCAGCGCCGAGCGGGCGGCAGCGAGATCCTTCTCGACGATAACACGCTGATCCAGAACCGCCTGGCGTTCGGCTTGCAGTTTCAATACCGGTGCATCGCCTTCGGCCAATTGCGCGGTCAATTCTGACAATCGAATTTCAAGTTGTGCCCGCTGACTACCCATGCGGGCCAGTGATTGCATCAGGCCATTTACTTTCGTGCGTTGCGATTCAAGACTGAGTGCCAGTTGATGCGCTTGTTCGCGGGATTCGCGGGCGATATTGCGCGCATTGTCGCGTGCAAGCGTCAGATCGCGGCGCTCCGTATCCAGACGCAGACGTTCGGCTTCCAGATCTCCCATCGAACCCATCGCTTTTTCGAGTCGTGTACGCGCTTCACGCACTTGCGTTTGCGACTCTTCCAGCGTTTGTGTGAGTTGTGTAATCTCGGCGTCAATGCGGGCGACACGTGCCTGCGCAGAATCAAGACGACTTTTCTGTCCCTGCAATGAGCCGGCCAATTCGGAAACACTGCGGTGGCTCAAGTAGAGGCTGCGTTGTGCATCTTCGCGGAGCTGCTCGGCTTCCAGCAATTTGTCGCGCATCGATGTCAGCGCCTCGTTACCGAGTTGCTCTTTCCGGGTCAGGCTTTCGATCTCGGCACGCAATTGCTTGATTTCGTTTTCACGGGCGAGCGCGCCTTGTTGCGCTTCACCACTGCGGGTGACTCTTACCCAGCCTTGTCCCAGCCATTCACCGCTTTGGGTAATAACTGCCTGCCCCTCTTGCAACGAGGAAAGCATGCGTTTCGCCGCATCGGCATTTTCGGCGACGAGAATATTGGCCAACAGGCGTTTTACCGCCGCCGGGCCCTGCACTTTTGCAGCCAGTGAATTGGCGGCAAAAGCATCATTATTTTGTTCGGATGAGATCAGTGCGACGCGACCCTGAGACAGACTCGACAAGGCTTCCAGCCACTGTTCCGGCGAATCAACCGTCACGGCTTCCAACAGACTTCCAAGCACGGTTTCAACGGCTGTTTCCCAACCGGTATCCACCGTCAAAGCTTCGCCGAGACGCGTGTTGCCATGAATGTCCTGAGCCTTCAGCCAATCGAGCGCGATATTTTTTTCCTGGCCCAAGGCGGCATGCTGCAATGCTTCGAGCGATGCCAAACGGCCACGCGCTGTCTGAATTTGTTTGCGGGTTTCCGACAATTCGTTCTGACCGGCGCGTTGCTGTTCCTGCAGCGTTTGCAGATTGGCTTTGCGGGTTTCCAGTTGCTCCGACAATTCGTCGAGGCTGGCTTTCTTCGTGTCGTGCTCGGCCGTCATGCTGGCGAGTGCCGACAAAATGGCATCGGTATCCAGACCAACGCGTTCATTGGACAGGATCTCGTTGCGTTTGGCCGCATCCAGCGTTTGTTTTTCGAGATATTCGATCTTGGTGCGTTCAACATCGGCCCAGCGTGCGGCTTCGGAGTGATTGCGGGCGTAAGCATCCCAGCGCGTTTGCCAATCCTGCAAGGCCTGTTCGGCATTGCGAAGCGCTTCCTGGCGGCCAGAATCCTCGTCCTTCAAGGCCTCGAGTTTGGGTTCCGCTTCAGCCGTCGCGATTTGAAGCTCGCTCATTTGCGCTTCATCGCCAGTGATGTGTTCGCCCAATTGCGCGAACGCCGTTTGCGCTTCGATTTTCGCCGTTGCCAGACGCTGCATCAGCTCATGCTGATGCTGGATTTGCTGTTCGATACGAGCCAATTCGCCACTGATTCGATAACCTTCGGCCTGCACCTTGCCCAGCTTTTCACTGGCTTCGGTGTGTTGGCTGCGGCAGGTTTCAATTTGCGCTTCCGCACTGCGCTGGGCGGCGAGGATTTCCTGCAGTTTCACTTCATCGGTCGTGAGCGATTCACGCAATGCGCTTGATTCGGTATCAAGGCGACGATATTCAAGCGCTTTGACCTGTGCGTCTTTTTCGCGACGATCCACTTGCAAGGTTTGATACTGTTCCGCAGCGCGGGATTGACGTTTCAGATGCTCGAGCTGCTTGTCGATTTCTTCCCGCAAATCGTTAAGACGATCAAGATTCTCGCGGGTCGACTTGATGCGTGCTTCGGTTTCCTTGCGCCGTTCCTTGTATTTCGAAATACCGGCGGCTTCTTCCAGATACACACGCAGATCTTCGGGTTTGGCCTCGATGATCTGGCTGATCATGCCTTGTTCGATGATCGAATAACTGCGTGCTCCCAGACCGGTACCCAGGAACAGATCGGTGATATCGCGCCGACGGCAGCGGGCACCATTGAGGTAATAATTGGACTGTCCATCGCGACTGACGCTGCGCTTGACCGAAATTTCGGCATAACGCGCATATTCGCCACCAACGCTACCCTCGGAGTTATCGAAAATGAGCTCCACAATCGCCTGACTGACCGGCTTGCGGGTGGATGAGCCGGAAAAAATCACGTCGGTCAGGGAATCACCACGCAAGCGGCTGGCCGAACTTTCGCCCATTACCCACCGAATGGCATCGATGATATTGGACTTGCCGCAGCCATTGGGCCCCACCAGACCGGTCATATTGGTGGGTAAATGCATAACGGTGGGGTCGACGAAAGACTTGAAGCCGGAGAGCTTGATGGTGGAAAGGCGCATTTTTAAACACTGTCAGGTTATCCGGCACAAAACCGGCACTGGAGCTAGCCCCAGCTGAAAATAAAAGAACCACGATTTCAATAGCTTATGATATTTAGTTCATGCGAACTAACAGCTATTTCGCGGCGACCGGTTGTGAGTATAGCAGCGTCAAAGCCCAGTATCAGCGCTTAATGATTAGCTTGCTTCATCAGTACTGAGGGCCTTGATGGATAAGGCGTGGATATCGGTTTCCATCAGATTGCCGACGGCTGCAAATACCAGTCGGTGACGTGCCAGCGGCAGCTTGCCTTTGAAGGCATCACTGACGATACGGACATCAAAATGACCGCGGCCATCGCGGGCGCCGGCATGTCCGGCATGGCGATGACTTTGGTCGACAATTTCCAGACTCGCCGGTTTCAATGCCGCTTCGATCGCCAAGCGTATTTTTTCGACTCGATCACTCATGGCAGCACCAGCTTGAAGGGCCTGACTTCCACTTTGGCGTAAACGCCGGCCTCAAGATACGGATCTTCAAGCGCCCAAGCCTGTGCTTGCTGAAGATTTTCAAAGGAAGCAATGATCACGCTACCGGTAAATCCGGCCTGCCCCGGATTCTCCGAATCAATTGCCGGCAAAGGTCCTGCGATTTTAAGGCGTCCGGATTCGGCCAGTGCCTGTAGGCGCGCCAAATGCGCAGGCCTCGCCACCATACGATTTTCCAGCGAGTTTTCCACATCGGTGCCGATAATCAGATACCACATAAGAGTTCCTAATGATTGTTTTTGTGGGCCAGATCAGCCAATAGCCTGTATTTCATCCAGACATAACGTGCGTGCAGCCAGTGATAGTAAAAACCCTGTTTCCCGTCAAGAAAGCCGCCGCGAAAAACATAGTTCTTCAACAAATAGAAAAAAGCATGAATACCGGCCTGACCAGCATAGGTCTTTTTGGCTTTGACGGCTTTTTGCTCTGCAAACAATGCGGCATAAGAATCCAGCTTGCTGGAATATTCGCCATAACTCCGCGCCGTATCGTGTTGAATCCTGATATTTGCCGCTTTGACGATACGATTGCTCAGGTCCAGCTTTTCATGCACCTGCGCCGGCTGGTATCTGAGGCTGTTGCGGAATATCCGTTCAACTGGTTCTTTTTCGCGGCCGCCAAACGAGAGTGATTTACCCAGAAAATAAGTTTGGCGCTGGCAATTCCAGACATCGGCACTCTCAAATTGACTCGATGCCATCAGAGTCTCGATTGCAGCGATATCGGCATCTTCGCACCACTCATCGGCGTCCAGCAGGAACACCCAGGGCTGGCTCGCCAATGAAATCACCGCATTTTTTTGTGCCGAGAAGCCAAGCCAGTCCTGATGCTCGACCCGGGCACCGGCTTCACGGGCCAGACGGACTGTGTCATCGCTGGAACCGGAATCGAGCACGATCACTTCCCGACAAATCTTCAGCAAGGATTTCACGCACCTGACGATGCGATCTGCTTCATTTTTTGTGATGACGACACCACTGAGCGGAAGTTTTGACGACATTGGGCGTTATGCGAACGAAGGAATGGCCAAAGGATACCATCCCGAAAATCTGCGAACAGCGTTGAAGCGAGTGCGAATTGCAGTAAAAACTTCAAAAAAGTGCGCTTCAGCTAAGGCAAAAGAGACAGATTTCGGGCATAATATCGCTGTTCAAACGCGAGCTTTCCGTTTGATTTCAGCCAAATACTTCAGCCAATCCCTTTCAGGAGCCTTTCATGTCCGACTCCTTCGCCACACGCGATCAACTCAGCGTTAACGGCAAGTCCTACACCATCTATTCGCTAGCGAAATTAGGCCAGCAGTACAATCTGGCCCGCCTGCCCTATTCCATCAAGATTCTGGTCGAAAACCTGCTTCGTTGCGAAGACGGTGTTTCGGTCACGAAAGAATCCATCGAAGCGATTGCACAGTGGGACGCGAAGAAAGAACCGGACACCGAAATTGCCTTCATGCCTGCGCGCGTCGTGCTGCAGGACTTCACCGGCGTTCCTTGCGTGGTCGACCTTGCCGCGATGCGCGATGCCGTCGTCAAACTCGGCGGTTCGGCTTCCAACATCAATCCTTTGATTCCTTCGGAACTGGTCATCGACCATTCCGTGCAAGTGGACTCTTTCGGCAAGCCAAGTTCGCTGGATGAAAATGGCGAAATCGAATTTGCCCGTAACGGCGAACGTTACAGCTTTCTGCGCTGGGGCCAAAAAGCCTTCAATAATTTCAAAGTCGTGCCGCCGAACACCGGCATCGTGCACCAGGTCAATCTGGAAAACCTCGCACGCGTCGTGATGGAACGCGAAATTGACGGCGTTCTGCATGCTTTCCCGGATACCGTTTTCGGTACCGATTCGCACACCACGATGATCAATGGCATCGGCGTACTGGGCTGGGGCGTCGGTGGTATCGAAGCCGAAGCAGCCATGCTCGGACAACCAAGCTCGATGCTGATTCCGCAAGTGGTCGGTTTCAAACTGACCGGCAAATTGCCTGAAGGCGCCACGGCGACGGATTTGGTGCTTACCGTTACGCAAATGCTACGCAGCCTCGGCGTCGTCGGTAAATTCGTTGAGTTCTACGGCGACGGCTTGAATCATTTGCCACTCGCAGACCGCGCCACCATTGCCAACATGGCACCGGAATACGGCGCCACCTGCGGTATTTTCCCGGTCGATAACGAGGCATTGAATTATTTGCGCCTGTCGGGCCGTGAAGAAACCCTGATCAATCTGGTCGAAGCCTATGCAAAAGCGCAGGGCTTGTGGCGTACCGATGACGAAGCCGAATACAGCGCCACCCTGCATCTGGACATGAGCCAAGTCCTGCCTTCCCTCGCAGGCCCGAAACGTCCGCAAGACCGCGTGCTGTTGACCGACATGAAAGCCAATTTCAACGCGAATCTCGCCGGCCTGATTGGCAACCGCAAACCGCGTACGGAAACGATTGAACGTTTCGATGCCGAAGGTGGCGATCAACCGCAAGCCGAACATCTGGCCACGAAACCAAGATCGAAAATCCGCATCAAGGATCAAGATGCCGAACTGGGTGATGGTTAGGTCGTTATCGCTGCAATTACTTCCTGCACCAATACCTCAAACCCCGCCGTCATGCTCGGCGCTGGCTTGTTGGCACGTAATGCAGTGAAGAAAGGCCTGAAAGCCGCACCATGGGTCAAGACCTCACTCGGCCCAGGCTCGTTGGTCGTTACCGATTACCTGAAAAAAGCCGGCGTGATGGCAGACCTCGAAGCTCTCGGTTTTTATACCGTCGGTTACGGCTGCACCACTTGCATCGGTAACTCCGGCCCATTGCCGGATGAAGTTTCCAAGGGCATCGCCGAAAATGATTTAGTGGTTGCTTCGGTCCTGTCCGGCAATCGCAACTTCGAAGGCCGTGTCCATCCGGAAGTGAAAATGAATTACCTGGCCTCGCCGCCATTGGTCGTTGCCTATGCGCTGGCCGGCACGGTCGATATCGACTTGTCGAAAGATGCGCTGGGTACCGATCAAAACGGCAACCCGGTCTATTTGAAAGACATCTGGCCAAGCACGCAGGAAATCAGCGACACGATCATCGCCACGATCGGTCCGGACATGTTCAAGAAGAACTATGCCGATGTGTTCAAAGGCGATTCCCGCTGGAACCAAATCGCGTCACCGGATGGTGAAAGCTATGCTTGGGGTGCTGATTCGACCTACATAAAGAACCCGCCTTACTTCGACGGCATGAGCATGTCGGTCGGCACGATTGACGATATCCACGGCGCCCGCGTTCTAGGCCTGTTCGGCGATTCGATCACCACCGATCATATTTCGCCTGCCGGCAACATCAAGGCTAACTCGCCTGCCGGTCGTTACCTGCAAGGCCGCGGTGTTGCCCCGACCGACTTCAATTCCTACGGCTCGCGCCGTGGCAACGATGACGTGATGGTTCGCGGCACCTTCGCCAATATTCGCATCAAGAATTTGATGCTGGGCGGGGAAGAAGGTGGCAATACCATTCATTACCCCAGTGCCGAAAAACTGGCGATCTACGATGCCGCCATTCAATACCAGGCCGACAAAGTTCCATTGGTCGTAATGGCCGGCAAGGAATACGGTACCGGTTCTTCACGCGATTGGGCAGCAAAAGGCACCATGTTGCTGGGCGTGAAAGCCGTGATTGCCGAAAGCTTTGAACGTATTCACCGCTCGAACCTGGTCGGCATGGGCGTTTTACCATTGCAATTCATCGATGGCCAAAACGCGCAATCATTGGGTTTGAAAGGTGACGAAGTGATCTCGATCACCGGCTTGCACGACGGTGCCGGCAAAGTGGCGAACGTTTCGGCAAAACGCGCCGATGGCAGCTCGGTCGAGTTCACGGCCCAGGTGCTGTTGCTGACACCGAAAGAAATCGAGTACTTCCGTCACGGCGGTATCTTGCACTACGTATTGCGTCAGCTGGCTGGTAAAAAAGCGGCTTAAACCACTGCGCGCTTGAAAATAAAAAAGCGGCCGAGGCCGCTTTTTTATTGCCTGGAAATCACAAAACCGGCTTCCAGGTTGCCGAAATCAACTTCCAGTCGTCGCCCTCGAGACGCCAGCCGGTTTGCACTTCGTAAATCTGGCCTTGATCCGGAATCAGCCCCTTCCCGCCGGTCAGCGCCACCGTGAAATTAACGGTGGCGCGGTCTTGCATCAGTTTCACATCCAGCGGCCCCATCTGGACGCCGATATCTTTGTGCTGCAACCAGATCAATTGAACGTAGCGACGAAAATTATCGCGATCCAATCCATCCGAACCGGAAAAATCCTCGGCGAAATACTCGAAAAAAGCACTCGCGTCTTTCTTCACCGCAGCTTGTTCAAGCTGCTGGATACTCTCCCGCAAAGCCTGTTCCGGCGCCGGCTTGGAGCATCCGGTCAAACTTGAACAAAGCAATAGCAGCAAAGGCCAAAGCCAGCGGCTTGCTCGCTTGCCAGCACATCGGGGGTATGCTCCAATCGGGTTAACAGGCAAGCCCGACAGGGGCTGAGCCGAACGAATGAAATACAGGGAGTGAGGTCGCATGAGTCAAGATCGTCCGTGGTTGTCGAGTTATCCGAAAAATATTCCAGCCACCATCAATGTCGATGAATTCCCTTCCATCGTCTCAGTATTAAAGAGTGCATGCGATAAGTACAGCGATAATCCCGCTTTTTCGAATTTTGGCAAAACCATCACCTATGCCGAAGTGGACCGTTTAAGCACGCAGTTTGCCAATTACCTGCTTCACGAGCTGAAGCTTAAAAAAGGCGACCGAGTTGCGCTGATGATGCCCAACATTCTTCAATATCCCGTTGCGATTTTCGGCGTCCTGCGGGCTGGCCTGACGGTCGTCAATACCAACCCGATGTACACCGCCCGTGAACTCAAGCACCAACTGGTCGACTCCGGCGCAAAAGTCATCGTCGTGATGGAGATGTTTGCCCACACCGTGGCAGACGTCGTCAAGGAAACCAGCGTGCAGCAAGTCGTTACTACTTGCGTCGGTGACATGCTGGGTTTCCCGAAAGGCCCGTTGATCAATTTCGTCTTCAAGCATATTAAAAAGGCCATTCCCGATTACAGCCTGCCGGGCGCAATCAAATTCAATGATGCCTTATCGGCCGGATCCCGGCATCAGCTTCCGAATATCGATATCCGTGCATCCGATATCGCTTTCCTGCAATACACCGGCGGCACGACCGGTGTCGCGAAAGGCGCCATGTTGACGCACCGCAATCTGGTGGCGAACATGCAACAGGCTTCTGCCTGGATCGGCACGAACATAAAACCGGGCAAGGAAATCATCATCACCGCCTTGCCGCTGTATCATATTTTCGCGTTGACCTCCAACTGCCTGGTCTTCATGAAATTCGGCGGGTTGAATTACCTGATTACCAACCCGCGCGACATGCCGGGTTTTGTTGCCGAACTCAAAAAAGTCCGCTTCACCGCCATTACCGGCGTCAATACCTTGTTCAACGGTTTGTTGAATACCAAAGGTTTCGATGAAATAGATTTCTCGAGTTTGCAACTATCGCTCGGCGGAGGCATGGCGGTACAACGTGCCGTTGCCGAACGCTGGAAGAAAGTGACTGGCGTGACACTGGTCGAAGCCTACGGCTTGACCGAAACTTCCCCCGCCGCCTGCATGAACCCGCTCGACATGGCGGAGTATAACGGTGCAATTGGCCTTCCCATTCCATCCACCGATGCCTGCCTGATGGACGATGACGGCAAACTGGTGGCGTTCGGCGAGCCGGGTGAGCTTTGCATTCGCGGTCCCCAAGTGATGGACGGTTACTGGCAGCGACCGGAAGAAACGGCAAAAGTGATTGATGCCGAGGGCTGGCTGCATACCGGTGATATCGCAAAAATGGACGTACAAGGCTACTTTTATATCGTTGACCGCAAAAAGGACATGATCCTGGTTTCCGGATTCAACGTTTATCCGAATGAAATCGAAGATGTCATCGCGACGATGCCGCAAGTACTGGAAGTTGCTGCGGTTGGTGTTCCGGATGACAAATCCGGCGAAGCGGTGAAGGTGGTCATCGTGAAAAAAGATCCCTCGCTGACAGTCGAGCAAGTCAAAGCGTTCTGCAAGGAAAATCTCACCGGTTATAAATTGCCGCGCTTTGTTGAATTTCGCACCGAATTACCGAAAACGAATGTCGGAAAAATATTGCGGCGCGAACTCAGGGATGCTCCCAAAACCAATTAACTGAGAACACGAACACATAAAGAATGATCGGCCGGTACTTTCCGGAGAGTGGCTTGTGCAGGTTCAAAATAGCGGGTGTATAGTCTTTCTGCCCCTCAAGTCAGGGCCAAGAGAATCGCTTTACCCCCCTACCTCACCAACGCCGGAGTCGACCATGTCCCTTCTTGAACGCTTACAGCTCAATGACCACCCGTCCTTTGTACGTCATGAAACTCATCAAAGCCAAAGCGCCGACTGGTGCTTCATGCATTCCGAGCCGACAAACCATTACCACCCCTGCTTTTCCATTGATTTGTTGAACGGCCTGAAACAGAGCCAGGAACATATCCGTCAGCGACTGGCTTCGGACAATGACCCCAAAGCCCGCATTCACCATCTCGTGCTCGCATCGGACACCAATGTTTTCAATCTCGGCGGCGATTTGAGCCTGTTCCATCGCTTGATCAAGCAGGGCAACCGCGGACAATTGCTCAGCTATGCGAAATTGTGCGTCGAGGTGGCCTATAACTTCTCGCGGCTCTACGAGGATCGCGTGCACAGCATTGCGGTGATCCAGGGCGATGCACTCGGCGGCGGCTTCGAAGCAGCGCTTTGTTGCCACACGATCATTGCCGAAAAGGACTGCGGCATGGGTTTTCCGGAAGTCCTGTTTGATTTGTTCCCCGGCATGGGCGCTTATACGTTCCTGACCCGCAGAGTACCGCCCGCTCGTGCCGAACGCATGATGCTGGACGCAAAAATCTACGATACCGAAGAGCTTTACCGGATGGGAATCGTGGATATCCTGGTCGAGAAAGGCGATGGCATTCAGGCAGCCAACGACTTGATCAAGAAACAAAACCGAATAGGCAACGCGATGCGTTCGTTGAACACCGTGCGCAATGCGTGCGCGCCGGTCAGTCTTGAGCAACTGCTTGCGGTAACGACCGAGTGGGTGGATGCGGCAATGCGCCTTGACGCACGCGGACTAAAAACGATGGAACGCTTGATTACTGCACAGACACGACGGGCATCGCACTAAGGCTGCCGTGCAGAAATCACTCTTCATTGGGGTTGGGGCTACCGGTTTTGCTCGCTGATTCACTGAGGCGCTTGGCCTCGGAGCGGGCAAAACTTGCCGTTGGAATAATCAGTGATTCCAGCGTTGCACTTTGTTTGCGCCAGTCGCGCTTACACATTTCGTTGCTGGCCCGCATGATGTTCCTGCATTGCTCCGAAAGCGACTCGGCGCCAAGATTATCGGCAATGCCCTTCAACGCATGGGCGGCGTCACGCGCACCATCCCAGTCCGATTCCCTGCACTTCTCCTGGAAATCCGTCAGGCATTGGCCAATATCCCGAAGACATTGTTCGACGAAATCCTGAAGGAATTCGCTACCCAACTGCATCATGGCCAGATCGTTCAATACCGAAGCGCGGTATTTCGGCAAAATCGGCGCCTGCAAACGGGCAGCGGCGGAATCGGTGCGAACTTCCGTTTTTTGGGTATCGGCGATGGTATCGAGCAAACGATGCGCCACTACGGGCTTGGTCAGATATGCATGCGCTCCTGCTTCCATGGCTTCCTGTATTGACGCAGGCGTGGCATCGGCACTGATAATGATGAAAGGAATACGCGTTCTTCCCGCCTGCATCACGCGCGCCTGCCTTAGCACGTCCAGACCGCTCATTTCAGGCATATGCATATCCAGAATCACCAGATCGATGTCGCCTACCGCAAATGCGTCCAACGCTTCCTCACCGCTTGAAACGGCGATTACTTTATGTCCACCGCGTTCCATCATGCGTGACAAAACAATGCGATTCGTCGCCTGATCGTCGGCCAGCAAAACAAGCAATGGCTTGACGCGCGCCTTGTGGCGCACGAAAGGGTCATCCAGTGAAATAATATTGTCGGCCCGGCCGGATTCAGGTGCATCGGCCAAGGCCGACGATTCCCGTAATTCCAGATCCACCCAGAAATGGCTGCCGCCGCCGAGATTTTCTTCAAGACCTATTTTCCCGCCCAGCAATTCGGTCAGGGTCTTGGAAATGGTCGTACCGAGTCCGGTACCGTTGTAGCGCCTGGTCAACCCAGATTCGACCTGCTCGAAAGCGCCGAAAATCCTTTTCTGATCGGCCACCGGAATGCCAATACCGGTGTCACGAACGGAAAATCTCAGCGGTATCGGTCCGATACCCTTGGCCGTACGAATAACCTGCAGCCTTACTTCACCCTGCTCGGTGAATTTCACCGCGTTATGCATCAGGTTCAGCAGGATTTGCGTGAGGTGCGGCAAATCGCCATGCAAATTATCCGGAACGTCATCGGCGGATTGGATGACCAGATTCAATTTTTTATTGGCCACGTGCGGCTGGATCATCGAACGAATCCTGGCCAGCAATTCCCTCAAACTGAAATCCACGTCGTTGCGATTGAGTTTTCCGGCTTCGATCGCCGAAATGTCCAGCACGTCATCCACAAGCAGCAACAGGCTTTGAGCCGAGATCAATATGATTTCGGCAGACTCTTTCTGCTCGTCATTCAACTTGCTGCGATTCATCAGATCCGCCATTCCGATGATGCCATTCAGCGGAGAGCGGAACTCGTGGCTCATGGTGGCAAGGAATCGGCTTTTTGCGGCATTGGCGCGCTTGGCACTATCGATGGCCGCATGCAGGTTTTTCAGCAATGGAATCAGGTATACCGGAATCGCGATCAGGGCTATCCAGAGCCCGACGGTAAGGTGCGGAATCTCGCGCCAAAATGGAGAAATGGCCACCGCACAACTGAACGAAGCCAGCGAAAGTCCGATCGCAGCAAACAGGTAACGCGTCCCGTAACGCAGACCGTTGCCAATGGTGGTCCAGAGCAAAACCACGTACAGCGGTGACAGCAATTCGCCTTTCAGGCTGAGGAAAATCGCCAGCGTCGTGTAGTCCGCGACCATGCCGATGCAACGCCGCGTATGCGAAACCCCGGGCTGCAAGGCAATGGCGGACAACAAAAACAAACCCACCAGGCTTTCAATCAGGATGACCGAAATGACAAAATTGCTGTCGCCGCCGTTGTCGCCGCGTTGAATTCGCAAGCCGAACAAATACGCCAGGATGAGCGCCGCGATTCCCAGCCGCACAATCGCCTGCTCGTGTTCGCTATCGGGCCTGTTGGCGAACTGTTTCCTGAAATAGTGAAGGAGGCCGGACATGCGGGGAACTCAGACTTAATGCGCCTTGGGCTTTAAATCTTGGACTGCATTGTAGATGGCCTGCAGATCTGGCTTGCGTGCCATCATCATATTGACGATCGTCGGGTCCAGTTTGGAGCCTGCCTCCGCTTGCACCATTTCAAGCGATTCTTCGAACCCGAAAGCGGGACGATAACTGCGCGGACTGGTCAGGGCATCCAGCATGTCGGCAACTGCCGCAATTCTCGCGGCGACAGGAATTTCGATGCCTCGCAGACCTTGCGGATAACCGGAACCGTCCCAGTGTTCGTGGTGGCTCAATGCGATTTCCGCCGCCATTTGGAAAAGATTATTCCGGCTTCCCTGCAAAACGCTATGGCCGTGAACGGTGTGCGATTGCATAACGCTGCGTTCCTGCTTGCTCAACGGCTCCGGTTTGTTGAGGATGGCATCGGGTATCGCAACATTGCCGATGTCGTGCAGCAGAATGGCATTGGCGATATTGCGAACTTCGTCTTCTGCCAAACCTATCGCCTCGGCCAGGGAAACGGCGTATGAGGAAAGCACCTCGGAATGTGCCTGCGGATTCGCCTCGCGCAACTCGATCAATTTGGCCATCCGCAAAAACAATTCGCGTTCGCGGTATTCGATGTCACGCAATGCCGTATTGAGTTGATGCTCAAGCAGATAGCTGCGGTTTTTCTGCGACACCTGGTGCTGCCGCATTTCGATCAGGCTTTTCAGTTTGGCCTTGAAGTCCAGAGGCTGAATCGGTTTGACGATGTAATCAATCACGCCGGCGCTCAATGCCGCTTCGCGTACGTTCGCATCGCTCACCACGGAAATGAAAATGACCGGAATGTCGCGTTGCGATAATGGCCTGCGAAATCGGCGGACAAACTCCAGACCGTCCATCTTTGGCATGCGGAAATCGAGAATCAGCATATCCGGCGGATCTTTTTGCGAAAGCAGCAAGGCCTGCACCGGATCGGCGACATCCGAGACTTTAATCGTCTCGCTGATATCCTTTACGATGCTACGCAGCAAAGTCCTTTGCGACGCTTGGTCGTCCACGATCATGACATGCATGGCAACTCCGTTGCTGTCCACTTACTGGTTTCGACCAGCATACGCTGGTCACGGCCCACATGAAAAGGCTTTTGCAAGCATTTGATATGCAAAGGCCTAGTGTCCCTGAGGCCGCATGTATGGAAACAACAGGACATCACGGATGGAAGCCGAATCGGTCAGCAACATCACCAAACGGTCGATACCGATTCCCAACCCGCCTGTCGGAGGCAGCCCCACTTCCAGGGCCCGTATGTAGTCGGCATCGAAATGCATGGCTTCGTCATCCCCGCCTTCTTTCTGCTCGACCTGGGCCTGGAAACGGGCTGCCTGGTCTTCGGCGTCATTCAGCTCCGAGAAGCCATTGGCGATTTCCTTGCCGTTGATGAACAACTCGAAACGGTCGGTCAACTCGGCGTCATGATCGTTGGCACGCGCCAACGGGCTCACTTCGACCGGGTGATCGGTAATGAAAGTAGGTTGAATCAGGGTGTGTTCAACGGTCTTTTCGAAGACCTCCAGCAAAATCTTGCCCCAGCCATAGCCTTTTTTCAGCTTGATGCCGAGACGCTGGCAATGAGCGGTCATGATGTCGATATTGCGAAGATCTTCACGCTTGATGTCGGGGTTGTGTTCCAGCACCGCGTCGGTCATCGACCAACGACGGAATGCCGGACCAATATCGATCGCATTGCCTTCCCATTGCAACTCGGTGGTGCCGAGCACTTGTTTCGCAGTGTCGCGAATCACGCCTTCGGTCAGGTCCATGATTTCGCTGTATGTGGCATAAGCCTCATAGAGCTCCAGCATGGTGAATTCAGGGTTGTGGCGCGTACTCACGCCTTCGTTGCGGAAGTTGCGGTTGATTTCGTAAATGCGCTCCATGCCGCCAACCGTGAGCCTTTTGAGATAAAGCTCTGGTGCGACCCGCAAATACAAATCCAGGCCCAGCGCATTGTGATGCGTCATGAAGGGCTTGGCGGTCGCCCCGCCCGGAATGTAATGCATCATCGGCGTTTCCACTTCGAGGAATCGACGTGCATCCAGCCAACCGCGCATCGCGGAAATAATTTTAGAGCGCTTGACGAAAACATCGCGCGCTTCCGGATTCACGATCAAATCGACGTAACGCTGGCGATAACGCTGTTCGACATCCGACAAACCATGGAACTTGTCCGGCAATGGACGCAAGGATTTCGTCAGCAATTTGATTTTTGTCGCCTTGATCGACAACTCGCCGGTCTTGGTGCGGGTCAGCGATCCTTCCACCGCGATGATGTCGCCGATATCCCAGGCTTTGAACGCCTCGTAGCTTTCTTCCAGCGTGCTGGCCTGCAGATACAACTGGATGCGACCGGTCATATCCTGGATCTGGGCGAAGCTCGCTTTTCCCATCACGCGTTTCAGCACCATGCGGCCGGCCATCTGGATAACGCGACCGGTAGCGTCCAACGCTTCCGCAGTCCATTGGTCCTTATCGGCGAATTCATCCTGCAAGTCACCGGCATAATGCGCACGGCGGAAATCGTTCGGAAACGCCACACCCTGTTCACGCAGATGTTTTAACTTGCCACGACGTTCGGCAATTAACTGGTTTTCATCAACTGGTAACGTTGTCTCATCCGTCATGGTGACTTCCTAACAAAAAACAAAAATTAATTGATGCGGCCTGCGCCGGCTTGCAAACCCGATTTCAGGCTGGCTTCGACAAACCCGTCCAAATCGCCATCCAGTACTTTTTGGGTATCGGTGCGTTCGACGCCGGTACGCAAATCCTTGATGCGGCTCTGGTCAAGAACGTAACTGCGAATCTGGCTGCCCCAACCGATGTCGGACTTCGTCGCTTCCAATGCATTTTTTTCCGCATTGCGCTTTTGCATTTCCAGTTCAAACAACTTCGCCTTCAACATTTTCATCGCGTTGTCGCGGTTCTGATGCTGGCTTCGGCCGGTTTGACATGCCACAACGGTATTGGTCGGAATGTGCGTGATACGCACGGCCGATTCGGTTTTATTGACGTGCTGACCACCGGCACCAGATGAGCGGTAAACATCGGTACGCAAATCGGCCGGGTTGATATCGATTTCAATGGTGTCGTCAACTTCCGGACTGACGAACACCGATGCGAAGGATGTGTGGCGCTTGTTGTCGGAATCGAACGGTGATTTCCGGACCAGACGATGCACACCGATTTCGGTCTTGAACCAGCCGAACGCGTATTCGCCTTCGACGCGAATGGTCGCGCCCTTGATGCCGGCCACGTCGCCGTCGCTGGCTTCCATGATCTCGGTTTTCCAGCCGCGTGAATCGCACCAGCGCAAATACATGCGCAGCAGGATTTCCGACCAGTCCTGGGCTTCGGTACCACCGGCTCCGGCCTGGATGTCGACAAAGCAATTGGCAGAATCCAGCTCGCCACTGAACATGCGACGGAATTCCAGCTTGTCCACGCGTTCGGCGATTTTATCGATATCGGCAATAACCGCATTCACGGTTTCTTCGTCATTGTCCGCCTCCGCCATATCCAGCAGATCGGCGGCATCCACGAGACCATCGGTGTTTTCGCGAATGGTGTTGACGGTCTTTTCGAGCGTCGAGCGCTCTTTGCCCAGCGCCTGGGCGCGTTCGGGTTCGTTCCAGATGGCGGGATTTTCCAGCTCGCGGCTGACTTCTTCCAGACGTTCGACTTTTAGATCGAAGTCAAAGATACCCCCGGAGCGAATCGAGACGTGTTTTCAGGTCGTTAATTCGCTGGCGTACAAGATTGAGTTCCATGGTTCACTTGATTCAAATAACAAAGCGATATTGTAACAAAATAGCATCCTTATCGCGCTGATACGGGGCGATTTCCCGACTTCCGTCGGTCCTGGAACGATCCTACCGTCAGGCCGGCAAACTGTGCCTGATCAGCAACTGGACGTCACGGCGCCCACGGAAATCATCCAATTCCAGTTGATAGGCCACATGCAACCGGCTCGGCGGCGCGACACCGGCGTAGCCGCCGAAATGGATGGCAGACAGCTTGAAATCGGTACCAGGAAGACGCAAGTCATACTTGATGTGGCGCTCTCCGAGAATCTTCCATTGCGTCACTTCAAAAACATTATCGAACACCGGCTCGGGAAAGCCCTGGCCCCAAGGCCCGGCCAAGCGCAAATCCTCAGCCAGCTCACGCGAGAATTCATGCAACTGCAATTCACCATCGCTCAGGCATTCGGCCTGCAGGAGTTCTTCCGACAAGCGCGATTCGGCCGCATCGTTAAAGGCAACGCGAAAGGCTTCAAGGCTCTCTTTCCGCAAGCTTAAACCGGCGGCCATCGCGTGTCCGCCAAAACGTTCGATCAAACCCGGATGCGTTACGTCTACATCGGCGAGCGCATCACGAATATGAAAGCCCGGAATGGACCTGGCCGAGCCTCGCAGAATATCGCTGCCATCGTCGGCCGGCGCGAAAGCAATTACCGGGCGATGCAAACGCTCCTTCAATTTCGATGCCACCAGCCCCACCACGCCGGGATGCCAGTTCTCATCATAAAAACACCAGGCAGACGATTGGCTTTGCAGCTCAAGCGAAACCCGATCTACCAAGGCATCGGCATCATCGACCATTTGCTGCTGCAACCCGCGACGCTCTGCATTGATACCGTTCAATATTTCTGCCAGCTGGTATGCCCGGGTTTCATCGTCGGTCAGCAGGCATTCGATACCCAGCGACATGTCTTCCAGTCGACCGGCTGCATTCAAGCGCGGACCAATTGCAAAACCGATATCGGAGGCAACGAGTTTCGTGATATCACGCCCGGAAATTTCCGCCAGCGCTTTCAACCCGACTTGGCATTGTTTCTTCCTGAATCGCTTGATACCGGCCGACACCAGCAAGCGGTTGTTGTAATCAAGCGAAACCAGATCGGCGACAGTACCCACCGCCACAAGATCCAGCAGGCTGGATAAGTCCGGTTCGGGTTGGATCAGGATATCCAGATCGCGCATTTTCTTTCTCAGCGCGAGCAGCAGATAAAACATCACGCCGACGCCGGACAAAGCCTTGCTAGGAAAACCATCGCCCTGCAAATTGGGATTGACGATCGCATCGGCAGGCGGCAGTTTCTCGCCCGGCAAATGGTGGTCGGTAATCAATACTTGCCAGCCATGTGCCTTAGCAGCTGCCACACCGGCATGGCAGGCAATCCCGTTATCAACGGTGATGATGAACTCGGGCTTCATTTCGACGATGTGTTCGACCAAGGCTGGCGACAAGCCATAGCCATGGACGATGCGATGCGGTACCTGATAGCTCACACACTCGGCACCCAGCATTTTCAGGCCGCGCATGGCGACAGCCGTTCCGGTGGCGCCATCGCAATCAAAATCGCCGACGATGACAATATGTTTCTGCGCCTGTATCGCACTCAATAACAGATCAACGGCATTGTCCATGCCGCTAAGTTGATCGGGCGAAAGCAGATTCGCTAATTTCAACTCTGCCTGTTCCGGACGGGTAATGCCGCGACTGGCGTATATGCGCTGCAGTACCGCGGAAATATTGACAGGCCACTGGCCATGCTCGGGAACCTTGCGACGGCTTATCTTCACGCCAACTCACGCATCGCGCCGCGCCAGAAACGCCATTTCTGCGATGCCTTGATTTCAAAACTGGCACCATCGGAAAAATCCAGTGCGATCGATCTACGCTTGTTGCTTTTCAATTCACTGATCGCCGGCCGTAATTATTCGCTTTCAAACAAAGACCAATGACG
>Ga0116178_10000767_pt1 | contig 27866 bp, 22 predicted proteins | sample AD_STIC12_MetaG_FD_89880 | JGI IMG/M metagenome (GOLD analysis project Ga0116178, IMG submission 89880) | Active sludge microbial communities of municipal wastewater-treating anaerobic digesters from USA - AD_STIC12_MetaG | ecosystem: Engineered > Bioreactor > Anaerobic > Digestate | place: USA... | reverse complement strand
TGACCGATCTGCGCGGCATGCGTCCGGGTGACGATGTGACGGCGTGGCTGGAAACCGGCACGGACGGCATCGTGCGCCTGATGGGCGTCTCGCTGCGACCGGAAGCGGAAACGCAGGTGCTGGTCTCGCGCGGGCTCGATGGTTCGTGGACCTCGCACGAACTGAAAGCGAAATTGTCGCCGGGCATCAGCTATGTTGCAGGCGACGTTGACCAGTCGATCTATCAGACGGCGACGGGCCTTGGCGCCGGCGATCAGCAGATTGTCGATTACGCCGATATCTTTGGCTACGACATCGACTTCCAACGCGAAGTGCGCACAGGCGATCGCTTCGGCATGCTGTATGAAACGTTCGAGGACGAGCGTGGGCAGCAGGTGAAGACCGGCGCCGTCCTTATGGCGACGATGGATGGCGCGGCGCTTTCGAAAACATTCTATCGCTACACGCCGTCCGACGATGGCGTCGTCGACTATTTCGACGAGACGGGACAGAGCGCGAAGAAATTCCTGATGAAGACGCCGATCAACGGCGCGCGTCTTTCATCCAGCTTCGGCAATCGCAAGCATCCGGTGCTTGGCTACACGAAGCTGCACAAGGGCACGGACTTCGCGGCGCCCACGGGCACGCCGATCTATGCAGCCGGCAATGGCAAGATGACGACGTATGGGCCGAACGGCACGTACGGTAACTTCGCCAAGATCGAGCACGCCAACGGCTACACGACCGCCTATGCGCACATGAGCCGCTTTGCCAAAGGCGTTAGCCGCGGCAGCTTTGTGAAGCAGGGTCAGGTTATCGGTTATGTCGGCACGACAGGCCGCTCGACCGGCCCGCACCTCCATTATGAGGTGTATGTGAACAGCAAGCCGGTCAACGCGATGACGCTGAAACTGCCGACGGGGCGCAAGCTTGGCGGCGAACAGCTTCAGACCTTCCTGGCGGAGAAAGCCCGGATCGAAGCGCTGCGCGACGCGGAATTGATGGAACAGCAGATGGTGGCCGCGAATACGGCGCCGACTGCAGCCCCCGCGCTCGTGTCTGCATCGGCGCCCGCGCCGGCTTCTGCAACGCTCGAAACGCGCGACGGCGTGGCCAATCCGTAACAGCATGGCGCTGGGCCGCATTCGTGCGGCCCGAAATGCTTGTCCCTGCCCCCAAGGCTGCGCTACGTCTCGCGTAGATCAAATCACGTGGGGTTTGCGATGTCGCTGAAGCTTGTCTCCGTTGCCGCCGTTGCGCTTGTCGCCCTCGCGGGCTGCGCCAGCGCCCCGAAGCGCGACCTTGGCCGCCTTGCCTTCATGGTCGGATGCTGGAAATCGGCTGATGGCGTGAACCTCGAAGTGTGGTCGCCGCCCGAAGGCGGGATCATGTTCGGCTATGCGACCACGACGCGGAACGGCACGCTTGCGACATTCGAACAGTCGCGCATCGACACGCGGCCTTCGCGCGCGCAGTACGTCGCCTCGCCTGAGGGGCAGCGGCCGGTGATCTTCACAGAGACGCGCGATCCGGTTGCTCTGGTCGCGCCAAACACGGTGACGTTCGAGAATGGCGATCACGACTATCCGCAGCGCATCACGTATCGCGCAACGGACAAGGGTCTGGCCGCGAACATCTCGAAGCTCGATGGCACGCGGCCGGTGGCTTATGCCTGGGACCGCTGCGAGGACTAGATCGCAGCGAGGCGCGCTTCGATCACCTGCGCGATGGCGCGGGCGATCGGCTCCATGATTTCCGCTGTCGTTGAATCCGCGCCGTCGATCGGCGTGTGGAACTTGGCGTTGGCGCCCCAGAAGCCGGCCGACGTCGGATAACCCTCTTCTGCCACAAGACGGTATTCGCCGAGGGCTTTCGAGACATCAGCGGCCAGAGGTTTTTCTATCACGGGTTGGCCAGCGAAGGCTGCCTCGCAGAGCGGCGCGAGATCGGGCGTCGCCATCAGGGTGCGCGAGAGGTTGGGCGTATCCTGCATCACGAGGCCGGTTGGCGTTTCCTGATAGGCGCGTGCGCCGAAGCTGGCGCCGAGATGGAACCAGAGGGCCGTGTCCTTCGGCGCCGGCGCCTGGTTCTTGTGGAACATGTCGGCGCCGAAGTCGGTCCATTCGTGACCGGATGTGGCGATGAACAGCCAGCGGACCGGGAAGTTCTTCGTGATGGCCCATTCGGCCAGAGCGCGTGACATAGCGATGCCGGGACCGCGCTCGCCGCCGCAGGTGAACCAGCCGCTCTGTGGCGTCGAGATGATGACCCACGGACCCGCCGTACCGTGGCGGGCGATCGTGTTCTTGCCGTTCCTGAAGCCGCCCGGACCTTCGATGACAAGCTTGCCCGGCAGCTTGGCTGCGAGCGCAGCTTCGAGGCGCGGCTTTTCCTTCTCGCCGATCTGCAGCACCGGAATTTCCATCAGCATTTCGACCGGCGTGTTGATGGCGACGACTTCGCCGGAGGGGCCGGACATCACGGCGACAATGCCGACAGCGCCGGCAAGGCTGCATCGTTCGAAGATGGCGCGATAGGCGGCGCCCGGTGATGGAGCGCCCGGCTGACGCGGCACATGCACAAGCGCGATCTTGCCCGACACGTCAGCGGGGGACTTGTCGTTCCACCAGGCGAGCGGCGCGTTGACGCCGCCTTCGGGCGTGAACGAGAGTGGCGGCTGCGCGAAGCCATCGAACGCCTCATCGCCGATACGAAGCTTTGCGACTTTCGTATCCGCGTTCGGCACGGAGAATTCTGTCTGCTCGATCTCGTAACCGAGTTCGCGCCAGCGCTTGGCAAACCACTCGGAGGTCGCGACATCGCCGGGGCTTCCAGTTCGATGCGTGCCGAAGCCGACATAGGATTCGACATCGGTCATCAGCTTGGCGCCGGCGAAGGGATCGGCGCTGGGGGCAACCGTTGCAGTCGAAGACGCAACAACCGGCTGCTCCTGTGTGCATGCCGCCAGCGTCAGAGCGCCAGCACCCGCCAGCAATTCGCGCCTGTTCATGTCGTCGCTCCTGTGGCCCCACCTGCTCATAGTCTTTGAGCGGATGGAGCCACAAGGCAACTTCTGGCTTCTTACTTTGCAGCCATGGTCTGCCGCGACTCGACAGCTTTTGCGGCGGCCTTGCCCGTTACCTCGGACATGTGATCGAGAGCGCTTTCCAGTTCGCCCAACCCCTGTGTGGCTGACCTGATCTCGATGATCAGATCATGCAGCTCGTCTTCAGGCATATAGGCGCGGATCGAATCCCATCCAAACCACCCGTCGCGAGGCTCGAAGCCCAGGATCTGGCCACGGCGCATGGGGATCAACGCCGTGATCCGCGCCATCTGCTCAGAGGGCGTGTGGATCGTCACGCTGTGAACGGGCTCGAGAAGCACAGGGCCGCACTCGGGGAGCGCCAGGTTGACGCCGATACGCGCGGCGGTTCGGAAAGCGATCTCGGACGAGTCGACCGCGTGATAGGAGCCATCAAGCAGCGTTACTTCCACGTCGACAACGGGGAAACCGAGCGTGCCCTTCTGGAGCGCATCACGTACGCCTTCCTCCACTGCACCGAAATACTGCTTCGGTACGACGCCGCCGTGGATCTTCTGGCTGAAAGTCAGCCCACTGCCGCGGATGCCGGGCCGCACCTCCAGAACGACATCGCCGAACTGGCCGTGACCGCCTGACTGCTTCTTGTGCCGGCCGCGTTGCGTGGAGGCGCCGCGGATGGTTTCGCGGTAGGCCGTCTGTGGGCGATGCGCGGCGACGCTGACGCCGAATTTTCGTTTCAGGCGATCGAGTGCAACGCGCAGATGCATTTCGCCCTGCCCCTTGAGACGAAACTCACGTGTTGCCGCGTCGGGGCCAAAATCAAGCGCACCATCTTCATCGACAAGCCGCGACATTGCGGCGGCCAGCTTCACGTCGTCTGCGCGGTTCTGCGTTTCGACTGCGAGCGCGTAAACCGCAGGACGGCCGACCTGCGGCGCCTTCGATATACGAGCAACGCCATCTGCACTTATCAGGTCGCCGCGTTTCGCCTTGTCGAGACGCCCCAGGCAGACGATGTCGCCTGCCACCGCCTTGTCGAGCTTGGCCTGTGCTTCACCGTGCAGCGAGAAGATGCCGGCGACACGTTCAATCGTTCCATCCGGCAGGGTGATGGCGTCGCCATCGGCGATTTCACCCGACATCACGCGAACCAGTGTCTGCCGCCCTGCCTGTCCGACATGTTTTGTCTTGAGCACCAGCGCCGACTTTCCGTCCGCGCCAGTTCGCTGCGCGGCAGCGTCGAGCTTTGGCAGCTCGTGGCGCATGGCTTTCAGAAGACGGCGGATGCCGGAGCCATTTTCCGCTGAGCCTAGGAAAACGGGGACGATCTGCACGCGACCGAGTTCGTCCGCGAGGTCGGACATGACATGGTCGCGGCCGGGATCATTCTCGTTGATGAGGTCTTCCATCAGGCGGTCGTCAAAATCCGCCATCTGTTCGAGCATGTGATAGCGCGCTTCAACCTCGCGCACTTTTTCCTGCTCGGGAATCTGGATGAGTTTCGAGGGCTTTCCGGATTCATATTTGTAGGCCCGCTCCAGAGCGAGATCGATGTAACCGAGAGCGCCGGAGCCGTTCCAGATTGGTATCTGCCGGGCGACGAGCGGTTCAAGACTGTAAGGCTGCAGGGCAGCGATCAGATCACGTAGACCACCGCGGGCCTTGTCCACCTTGTTGACGAAGATGCAGTGGGGCGCTTGCAGTTCATCCAGCCGGCGCAACAGGGGTTGCAAGAGACTGGCGCGGGCAGGATCGGGGTCGGCCACGACAATGGTGAGATCTACAGCGGGAAGAACCGTGTCCGCTTCACTCGCGAAATCGACCGAGCCAGGGCAATCGAGCACGACATACCGATCCCCCAGATAATCGAAGCCAGCGACATTGAGTTCCGTCGATAGCCCACGGGCTCTCGCTTCCTCGCTTGCGTCACCAACCGATGTTCCCTGCGAGACAGATCCCTTTCGCTGGATACGCTCTGCAGCGTGGAGCATCGATTCAAGCAGGCTGGTTTTCCCAGCCCCGCAGGGTCCGCTTAAGGCGACCGCACGCACGGTCGCCGCCTTTCCTCTGTCCATGGCCTATCTCCTTCACACATGGGGTGAAGGGCCGCGGGCCGGTCCTCGTGGGACGCGGAATACTCAACGCCTAGAGGGCCGTACCCACGGCCCGGGCATCAGGATCGTGCGCCCCTCGTGACCGGCGATCAAGCCTTAGCGTGAGGATGTGCGTGAATTGATCTCGAAATTGTCAGGAGCTCCCGCAAGGGCGCCAGTCGCAACGTCATTGATTACGAACGCAGCCTACGCGACGCTAACGTCAATCGCAGGGAGGCGAGTGAGCCATGAAAAGAGCGCTGATTGCGTCGATGGTTCTTGTGTGCAGTGCAGCGCCGTCAGCGCTGGCGCAGGCAGGATACGAGAAGCCGAAAACAAGCTGGGGCGTGCCTGATTTCCAAGGCTTCTGGACCAATCAGTCGCTCACGACGATGCAGCGCCCCGAAGGCGCCGAGAAGCTGGTGCTGACGCAGCAAGAAGCCGAGCAGCTTACCCATCGGAACGTCTATTCAGCCGCGGAGCGCGAAGAGGCAGGCGCGTCCAAGCTGGATGAGAAATCGTCGGCGGAACTTCTGTCCGACAAGAACGCCTCGCGCGCCTACAACCGCTTCTGGATGGACCCGGGCACGAGCTATGCGCAGGTCAAGGGCGAGTATCGTTCGTCGTGGATCACATCTCCGGCCAATGGCCGAATTCCGTACACGGAAGCCGGCATCAAGGCGAACATGCGTTCGTCGAGCTTCGACGATTACGAAATCCGACCGCTGCCGGAGCGTTGCCTGATGAGCTTCACCGGCAGCGCCGGCCCGGTGCTTGGCAACGGCATGTACAACAACACGCTGCAGATCGTTCAATCACCCACGTCGGTCATGTTCCTTGCGGAAATGATCCACGACGTGCGCGTGATCCCGATCGTCAAATCGGCCGCCGAGGCCAAGCATGGTCCCAGCGAAATCCCGAGATGGGGCGGCGATTCAGTCGGCTGGTATGAAGGCGACACGCTGGTGGTGCATACCATCAACTCGCATCCCAGACAGCGCTCCTACATCACGACCAAGGGTCAGGTGACCGAACGCTACACGCGCTGGTCGGCTGACGAGATCTTCTACGAGTTCAAGGTCGAGGATCCGACGCTGTACACCGAAAGCTGGGGCGGCGAGCAGACGCTGCGCGTCTCGCCGGAGCCGCTCTATGAGTATGCGTGCCATGAGGGCAACTACGCCCTCCCCGGTATTCTTGCCGGTGCGCGCAAGCTTGAAGCGGAAGGCCGTCCGCATCCGATCGAGAAGCCGATCTTCGCCGGCGTCGACGTGTCGGACGGCAATAGTCAGGTCACATCGCGGGCAAGGTCGGGAAACACCTTTCCGACCTTGCCCAGCAGATAATCGCCATAGGCGCCGGTGAACGCGTGCAGGTTTGCCTTGTCCCAGCGTTGCGTGCTGTCATCGCTGGCGGTGTGGCCGGGGAGCGGTACGACCTGCGCGTCAAAGCCCGGGTCGAAGAAAAACGGGAATGACAGGCGCGAACGGCCGCTGCTGTTGAGAACACGGTGCGGCGTCGAGCGATAGACGCCACCGGTGAGCCGGTCGAGCATGTCGCCGATATTGCAGACGAGCGTGCCGGGGACTGGCGGCGCGTCGATCCAGCCATGGGGCATCTTTACCTGCAGCCCGCCCTTGTCGTCCTGAGCCAGCAGGGTGAGCAAGCCATAGTCGGTGTGTTCGCCCACGCCCCAGCCTTCGGCGGCGTCAGACGCGGGATAGTGGAAGATGCGGAACAACATGGTCGGGTTGGCCGTGTATGTACGCCGGAAATAGTGCGCATCGAGACCGAGACTGAGCGCCACGCCTTCCATGATTGCGTGCGCCGACCGCTCTGACTGGAACATGAAATCGGTGACGGCGGCTTTCAACTCCGGGACGCCGTCAGGAAACAGGTTCGCGCCGTGGAGAGGCAGCCCGGCCTTCACGCGCGCATCGTCCGGCCCAAGCTCTTCGCCGAAATAGACACCTTCCTTGATATCGGGGCGGCCTGATGTGAGCTCACCGCCGACGGGGAAAAATCCGCGCCAGGCGCGACCGCCGCGCGACATGGCGATCTTCATTTTCTCCGCATGCGGCAATGCAAAGAAGCTGTAACTTGCCTCCGTCAGCGACGTCATCGTTTCAGGCGCGATGGCGTGACCACTGGCGTAGAAGAAGCCGAGGTTGCGGCATGCGGCGCCTATCTCTTCGGCGACGGTCTTGCGGGAAACTGCGTCGTCGCCGAACAGCGGCGCGACATCGATGACAGGCAGGCGTTCAGTTGAGACCATGCCGCAGTCTGGCGCGGAGCGGCGCCGGGCTCAAGCCATCAGGCCTGCAGCGCCCGGCGAACAGAGGCCACAAAGGCATCGCGCACCTTGCTGACCGGCGTTTTGTGCTCGTCATTGAGCCACTGGCCCATCACCCCGCGCAGCGCAGCGAGGATCCAGACAGCCTCCACTTCCGGCACGATATCGGGGCGGACTTCACCGCGCGCGATACCTGCGCGCAGGTATACGGCGAAGCTTGCCTTGCTCTCTTCCGCCAATCTGGAGACGGACTTCGCAAGCTCGGGCTTGCCCGGCGAAGCGCCAAGAATTGCGTGAAAGGCGCGAAGCACACGCGGGTCTTTGCGGCCGTCGTCGAAATAGTGAACCAGCCGATCGAGAAACCCTTCGAGACCCTCCCTGCCCGGCACATGGCGCTGCACGCGCCGTAGGTATTTCTCCACGACGAAGTTGCACAGCGCGACCAGCGCCGCATCGCGTGACTCGAAATAGTGCGCAGGGAGAGCGCGACTGTATCCGGCAAGCTCGCCCGCTTCGGCAAGCGTGAGTTCATCCAGTCCGCGATCGGCGATGATCTGCAGCGCCGCGGCGAGGATCGCCTGCTCCGCTTTCTTGCGACGCTCAGCCTGCGTCTGGCGCGAAAGCGCGGGCTGACGTGTTGAGCGTGCCGGTCTTGCGGGAAGTTCGGGCGGGGTTCCGGAAGGCGAAGGGGCGCGGGTGGAGCGCGCCCCTTGAAGCTTACGGGCCATCTTCTGACGACCGGCTTTTGCCGGTTTCGTCACCGCCGTTGCAGGCATCCCGTCCCCCGAAACAAACTAATTTGCAATCAAACAAGTTTCTGCGGTTCCGGCAAGCGCCTCCGAGCCGTCCGCAAGACATCTGCTTCGCATGATGCGCGGAAGCCACGGAACGCCGCACGGCGCGATCCGGCGCGAAAACACCAACAAATCGAGCTATTTGAGAGTGTCGCGAGCGCTCTTGCGCGCAGCGGGCCTCAACGTTACAACCCGCCCTCCAAAGACAGGCCGCGCCCGTAGCTCAGCTGGATAGAGCACCAGACTACGAATCTGGGGGTCAGGAGTTCGAATCTCTTCGGGCGCGCCATTTCATCCTACAATTTTCGGACTCGTCCCCGATCTGTGCGGAAAGCTGCGGAAGCAGACTGGACGCGGCGCGTCGGGCCAGCGCTGTGCGCGAACGATCGCTCAGGCGTCCTGACTCGTCGCCCTTGCGCGCAGCTAGCGCGCGAGTCGTGCTGGCCAGCGCCGATATTGGAAGCAGATTTTTGCGGGATCTGGGACGGGCGGTTCTTCCGACGCGCGAACCCTACCGCGAAGGAATACTGCGTCAACTCATTGAAGGCGGATCAGGGCTTACCTTAGGATACTGCCAAGTATCCAGGCGCCGGGGGCGGGACACGGCAGCTGATAGGGGCGACAGGCGGCCAAGGCCTGTCCAGTTGGCGACGACGGGGAAAGAAGCTGAGCGACCATGCAAACGACCTCAACCTTCCAATATCAGATGTCATGGTGGATCGCTGGCGAAGCCTGTTGCACGCAACCACTGACGTCGTAGGCGCGGATGCCGGAAACCTTACGCGGGTGTCTGGCGCCGATCTGGAGGTTCTGCTTGTCACCGGTCCCGGCCGGCAGCTTTATCGCCCGGGCGAGCGGATTCGCCTTGATGGACTGGAACTCCAGCGCGGACGCCTCGCCAGGGCGGTGGTAACGCCCGAACCCGCAAATGACACGACCTGGCGGCGCGCGCCGGACGCATCGCGCGGCATGATTGCCTACATGGGTCTGTCGCTTCTGTGGCCGAACGGAAACCCGTTTGGAACGATCGATTTCCACTACCGCAAGCCGAAGACACCGGATCAGGTGAGCGAACGCTTCTTCGCGCTCATCGGCAAACTTCTCGAGGACGATCTCGCGAGGATCTTCGCCGACAGCCAGCGTGCGGAAATCGAACGCCAGCGGCGCATCGAAATTGACCGCATGTCGTTCGCCGCGGCGGCAGGCGGCGCGGGCGTCTGGGACTTCAACATCGACACCGGAGCGCTGCACGGCGACGACCGGTGGTACGACATCCTGGGACTCGACCCGGCCCAGCGGGTCGAGACGGTCGAAGCGTTCAAACGTTACATCCACCCGGAAGACGTTGCAGCCGCCACCAAGATTGATCGCGCGCGTTTTGCGGAACTTTTTGAAAGCGGCCAGCAGTACAACAATTTTTTCCGCATTATTCGACCATCGGGCGAAGTGCGCTGGGTTACGTCGGCAGCGCGCCTCATAAAAATGGGACCGAATGACCCTGTCCGCGCCGTTGGCGTCACCTCGGACATCACCGAGCAACATCTCGCGCAAGAACGCATTCTGCAGGGTTCTGCGTCGTTGCAACGAATGGTGGAAAGTCTTGAACGCGCCAAATGTTCGGCCGTGGCGTCCGAGCAGGCCAAGAGCGCCCTCCTCGCCACGGTCAGCCACGACATTCGCACGCCTCTCAGCGGCATTGTCGGCGTGTTGCAACTCTTGCGGCGGGAGCCGTTGTCGAGCAAGGCCAGCGAACTCGTGCGCGAAGCACTGGCCTGCAGCGACATGCTCACCCATCTGCTCGATGACGTTCTTGACCTGTCAAAACTCGAGGCGGGAAAACTTGAACTCCGTCTCGAGCCCGTCGACATGGCCGAAGCGGTCGGCGGCGTCATTCGCCTGCTGACGCCCGAAGCGAAAGCCAAGAACATCTATCTCACTTGCGAAATCGACAGCGAGCTCGGCTGGGCAATGACCGACCCAATCAGGCTGAGACAGTGTCTGTTCAACCTGATCGGCAACGCCATCAAGTTCACCGTGGAAGGCGGCGTCACGATCAGGGCCTACGCTCTAAGATCCGGTTATCTGCGCATCGAAGTGAAGGATACCGGGATTGGCGTTCCCGCCGAGGCGAAACCGCGGATACTCCAGCGCTTCGAGCAGGCGAGCGGTGCGGATCGCACCTTTGGCGGCGCCGGGCTCGGCCTCGCCATCACCCGGAGCCTCGCTCAACAGATGGGCGGCGATATCGGCTTCAGCAGCCGCGAGAACTTCGGATCGACATTCTGGTTCGAGTTCAGCGCCCCTCCCGTCCGTGCGCCTGCACTCACCAAAACTGAAGCGCAGCCGGACCGTCCGCTCCAAAATGTGCGCATCCTGCTGGTCGAAGACAATCTGAGAAACCGCCAGATCTTTCTCGCCGTCCTCGATGCCCTTGGCGCGACCAGCATGGCGGTCGGCAACGGATACGATGCGATCGAGACGATGCGTGAAGAGCAGTTTGACCTCGTGTTGATGGACATAAACTTGCCAGGCATCGACGGAATGGAGGCTACACGCAGGTTACGCGCGCTTCCGGAACCTGTCGCCGCGAACACGCCTGTCATTGCACTCACTGCAAGCGTCATGAATCACGAGTGTGAGGCGTATCTCGCAGCCGGCATGAGCGGCACCATTCCCAAACCACTCAACCCAGCCACCCTTCTCAACGTCATCAATGCCAGCCTGATCAACTCCCGCGCGTCGTGAGACGGCAGACTAGCGGGCAGCTTCGTGGGCGCCCCGGGCGATTGCGCGGGCGAGACAGCTAGCGGCGAGTTCGCCGAGACGGGCGATTGTGAAGGGGCGCTGGTCGGGGCGGTCTATCTGTGCGGTTGAGAGACAGAAGACGACGTCGCCGTCGAACGGGGCGAAGACGGGGCGGATCGCGCGGGACATTCCGGACATCGCCATCTTGGCGACGCGCTGCGCTTCAGCGGGCGTGAGGGCCACATTGGTGGCGACACAGGCGAGCGTGGTGTTGGTGCGACCAGCGACGGGCTGGCCATGTGTGGCGGGGTTGGCTTTGGCAGCTCCCCAGTCGTCGAGATCGAGGGTGAAGCCCGCGGGCGGGCGCTTGCCGCCAAATTCATGGATCTGCTCGTACGGCCACGCCCAATAGACGTCGGTTCCCGGCATCGTCACGGCGCCGAACGCGTTCACCGCAGCGAGCGCGCCAACGACAATCCCGTCGTCCGTGGCGATACTGGCGGAGCCCAAGCCCCCCGGCGCAGTTCCCGCGCGAGCGCCATAGCCTGCGCCTGCACGACCAAGCGCGAATTGCGAGCCGACGCTCTTCAGCGCCGACATACCGAGCGAACGGTATGGCGGCGTCTCGCCCCAGGCTTTGTTACCGGCATTGGCAAGGTCATAGAGGATCGCTGCAGGCACGACGGGTGAGCGCGGGACGGCGCTGTTCGGGACGAGCGCGAAGCCCTGCCCCGCCGCCCCAAGCGCCGCGACCACGCCATCTGCTGCCGCGAGGCCGTAGACCGAGCCACCCGAAAATACGAGCGCGTCGATCGCATCAACCAGCGTGTCCGGCGCAAGCGCGTCCGTCTCCCGCGTGCCCGGGCCGCCACCCGCGACAGCGACGGCCGCAACGGAACGCGCGTCCGGGCGAATGACCGTAACGCCAGTCATGGCGCCTGCGTCATGGGCAGACCCGACTTTCAGGCCGCCTACATCGGTGATGAGGTTGAAAGGTCCCGGCCGTGCCGTCATTTGACAAGCCTCAAGGGTCGGTTCAGTTGCGGTCGCTTCGGGACCGTATATGGGCCTGTATGCGGTTCCATCCGGTTCCGCGCAAGAAGGAGCGCTCGGCATGCGCCACTCTCTGTTGGCATTCGTTGCAGCAGCTGCTCTCGCGGCGTGCGCGGGCCCGCCGGATGTCAGCGAACCGGGAGCACAGGGTGGCAAGGCATGGCGGCTGTCAGGCCGAGCCATGGTGTCTGCAGCGGACAAGCGCGCGGTCGAGGCAGCGCTGAATGCGATGAAAGCGGGCGGCAGTGCGGTTGACGCCGCCATCGCGGCGCACGCTGTTCTTGGCCTTGTGGAGCCCCAGAGCTCGGGCCTGGGCGGCGGCGGATACATGGTCGTCTATGACCGCAAGTCGAATACGACCGTTGCGTTCGACGGCCGTGAGACCGCGCCGGCGACAGCGACGGCGGACTACTTCACAGTGAACGGCCAGAATCTCGGCTACCTGCAGGCGGTGTACTCCGGCAAATCGGTTGGCGTGCCGTCGGCGGTTGCGCTCTACAAGGCAGCGCACGAGAAGTTCGGCAAGCTGCCGTGGGGGCCGCAATTCGATGCGGCGATCAAGCTGGCCGATGAAGGCTTTGTCGTTACGCCACGCCTCGCAAACTCGCTGGGCGCGCGTTTCCAGAGTGGTCCGCTCGGGACAAACCCGGCCAGCGGCGCTTATTTCTTTCCGAACGGGAAAGCGCTGGCCGTCGGCGACAGGCGGACCAATCCCGAATACGCAGCGACGCTGCGCAGCGTTGCGAAGGACGGACCTGCCGCATTCTATTCCGGCGCCATCGCGCAGAACATTGTCGCGGCGGTTCATGGCGGCGACGTCAAGGGCGATCTCTCGCTGAAGGATCTCGCGGATTACAAGGTGCTGGCAAAGCCGGCCGTGTGTGGGCCGTTCCAGGAGTATCGCATCTGCTCCGCCCCGCCCGCATCTTCCGGCGGCGTCGCTATGAACCAGATCATGTCGCTCTATGACGCGATCGTCGCCAAGAACGATGACACGACAGACGATACGCTGCTTCGCGATTTCGTGCTGGCGCAGCAGCTCGGTTATGCCGATCGCGACCACTATGTGGCCGACCCGGATGCGGTGACCGTTCCGGTCGCTGACCTGCTTAATCCTGCTTACATCAAAGCGCGCGCGGACAGCGGATTCGACCCCGGCGACATGCCAGAGCCGGGCGATCCGGGCGCGGTGCTGCATGGCAAGCCCATTCGGGATCAGTGGGGCCGTGACGCCAACACCGCACAGCCGGGAACGACGCACATGTCGTTCGTCGATTTCGAAGGCAATGCCGTGTCCTTCACCGCTACAGTTGAGGGCCCGTTCGGGTCTTCGCGTTGGGCCAATGGTTTTGTGCTCAACAACCAGCTGACGGATTTTACGCGCCCGCCGACGCTGAACGGCAAGCCAATCGCCAATGCACCAGGACCAGGCAAGCGGCCGCGCTCGTCCATGTCGCCGACCATCGTGCTCGACAGCGCGGGCGATGTGTTCATGGTCACCGGATCACCGGGCGGCAACTCGATCGTCGGCTATGTCGCCAAGACGCTGGTTGCTGTGCTGGACTGGGGCAAGACAGCTCAGGAAGCGAGCTCGCTTCCAAACATCGTCGCCCGCGGTCAGGTCGTGCGCGTGGAAACATCTGACAGTACGGCGGGACCCAATCCGATCGGCAAAGCCTGGGCGACGACGCTGAGCGGGCTTGGCTTCAAGGTGCAGGAAGTGTCCGGCGAAGTGTCGGGGCTCAATCTGATTGTCGCGCGCAAGGACAAGTTCGAGGGCGGCGCGGATCCGCGTCGCGAGGGCGTGGCGATCGAGGTTGTGAAGTAACGCGGAACCTTACGCCGACGTCATAAGACGGACGCAGGTTAAGTTACCGGAACAGGTGAGCTCCAACGACGTTGTGTGGGCATCGCGGCGCCGCCCCGGCGCTGCTTCCGTATGACATCAGGAGACACCTTTGACCCGAGCCAAAATTCCGATGCTGCTCGCGGCGTCCGCTCTGGCGCTGGGCATTGCAGCCTGCGCTCCCGAAAACCCCGCGGCTGAAGCCACCAGCACAGGCGAAGTCGCAGTCGATGGAAACACGACGGTCGACACGGCAAACGTCGATGACGGCGTGAAGAATTTCGTCGAGAAGATCGCGCTGTCAGACATGTACGAGATCGAGGCCAGCAAGATCGCGCTGGAACGCTCCAAGGTACAGCCGGTGAAAGACTACGCGCAGATGATGATTGATGCGCACACCGCGACCAGCGGCGAACTGGCGCCGCTTGCTGCTGCTGCTTCCGTCGCGCCGCCGACAGCCCTCGACAATGACCATGTGGGCAAGCTCGACGAACTGCGTAACGCAAGCGTCGAGGACTTCGACGACAAGTATATCGACCAGCAGACGGATGCGCATGAGAACGCGCTCAACACGCTGAAGGATTTCGCCATGAACGGGAAGGATGCAGGCCTGCAAGGCTTTGCCTCCAAGACCGCCCCGGCTGTCGACGCACACCTTCAGCAGGTGAAAGCGCTCGACAAGTCTCCGGCAGACGATGTGACGAAAGCACCGAGCTAACGGCTGCTTCGAGACCGGGCGCTTCCGGTCCCGACACCGCAGCGTCCTCGAGGGCCCCGGAGCAATCCGCGGGCCCTCTACTTTTTGTGCCTAGAGCAGAAAGCGGGCCTTGGCGTGCGTACGCAGGAAAACGCGCATTTCCTCGAGGCTCGAACGCTCGAAGGCCCGCATCACTTCAAGCTTGGCGGCGTAGGTTCTTGCGGCGGCGAAGCGTTCTTCCGTTACCCGCACGTTGGCGCGGTATTGTTCATAGCGCTCGATCTCGCGTTGCGGCTGGAAGCCGTCCTCCATCGCGCGGCCAGCCAGCGCGATCAACGCAGTCCAGATCACCGCCGCTTCGAGCCAGGCTGATTGCGCCGACGCCAGCATGCCGACGAAGTGACCTATGTGAATCAGGATGATCGCCCCAACGCAGAACCAGCCGAGACCGACAAACAGCTCGTCCATCTGCTTGATCGTGAAACGTCCTTTGTGACGACGCTCCAGCTTGGCGTCGCAGTAGCCGGCCTGCCAGTTCACGCGCAGCACGCGCCATACGTCAAAGGCATCAGCGGCGGCCTGTGGCGTTTCAACGCCTTCTTCCACCATCATCGGGGTGATGGTTTCGAAGGGCGTTTCATCCTTGCGATTCATGATTCGGCGCAGCTCGACCTCCGGATCAGCCAGCACTTTCGCTTTCAACTGCTCCAGCGCCGCAGCGCGATCAGCAAGATACCGCTCCCGCCGCGCAGCATCGCCGGCTACGGCGACGATCTCGGGCAAGCGCGCGACGATGTAATGGAAATGGAAAAGCCGCAGCGTCTCCGTCGTGAGACGCGCGCGCAGCCATTTCCGGCGCGAAGCCGAGCGACGCATTCCAGTTATGCCAAGCACCGTCCCAGTCAGGCCAAGCAGGGCCGCAATCGTGCCGAGAATGGCGTGAACGTTCAGGCCTTCGTCATGTGATGCGTTGGCATCCGCAGGCGCATGAGCATCGGTCGCGGGAACCGCGTGCGTGTCAGCGGGCGCGGCATGATCGCTCACCGACGCACCGTGACCGCCAGAAGCTGCGCCATGGGTCGCTGCGGGCGCCGAAGCATGACCGGCGCTCGACAGGATGGGCCCAAGCGACGCAAGCAACATTGCTGACAGCACGAGCGCAACAGCCGTTATCCCAGCCACGCGGCTGGTCCTGCGTGATTCCAGCGCTTCCACATCGGCTGGAATGAACATCTCAAGCAGGGTCTGGAATTCGAATGCGAACCGGACGGTAGGCTTACGCGCCTCAGGCGCTTCGGCCTTGAGGTCGTAATTCGCGAAGGCCTGCTCGGTCTTCGCGTCGTCCGAATCTTCACTTTCGTCGATGGATTTTGTCACGCGCCCGCCCTTTGTGACGTGTTGCCCGCGGCTGCGCGCGAGGTCAATCGCCTGCTAACGCTGTGCCGTCCGGGTCAGGCGGCTGCCGGAACACGAAGCTTGAAGGCGGCGCCAGCGGCGCCATTGCTCGAAAGTTCGACATCGCCTTTCATCCCCCGCGCCAGTTCGCGGGCGATTGCGAGCCCGAGCCCTGCCCCGCCCCGGGATGCCGACCCCGAGAAGGGCTGGAACAGCTGCCCAACGACCATGGCGGGAACGCCGGGCCCGTTGTCCGCGATTTCAATCACGGCATTGCCGCCTTCGCGGAAGACGCGGGCAGTGATCATGCCGGGGGTCGTGCGGCCTGGCTGCTCCTTGATGGCGCGGGCGGCGTTGCGGACGAGGTTCGTGACGATCCGGTGGATGTGATCCGGATCAGCCAGCGCGCTGACCTGCCCGCGCACATCCAGCCGCCATTCGACCTGATCACAACCGGCGATCCCCTCCAGGGCAGCCTCTTCGATCAAAGGCCCAAGATTCACGGCTGACAGATTGGGAGCAGCAGGCTCTGCGCGGCCATAGCGCAGCGTTGCTTCGGCAAGACCGACGGCCCGCTGGATTGCGCGCTCCAGCCGTGGCGCTGCGCGTTTCACGCGCGGATCTTCTGACTGCGAGAGCGACTCTGAAACAATCTGCGCCGCCGCCAGCGAATTGCGCAGGTCGTGGTTGATCTTGGCGACTGCCTCGCCCAGTTCCGCGAGGCGCTTGCGCTGACGAAATGCAGCGGAGACGGTTTTCTGCATGCTCTGCAGCGCCGAATTCGCGCTGTTCATTTCATCGGTGTGCCCCGGAATGGGCTCCATGTCCGCGCCTTCAGGCGCATTCGCAAAACGGACCATGCCGCTTGTGAGAACCCGAACCGGCTTCACCACCAGACGATAGATCGCGAGATAGACCAGCCCCCCCACGACAATCGAGATGACGATCGCCACGACAAGCAGCGTGCGGGAGAACGCGAGCAGTCCCGCCTTCAACCCGACTTCGGGAACGATGACTTCCATCTCCGCATCCTTCGTCATCTGGGGCGCAACCAGGATGCGAAGAAACCGGCCCTCCGGCGCGAACATGTGAGAAAAGGCGCCGAGAATGCCGAAGCCCGGCTCGGTGCGCAGGTCGACCGTCACGAGATCCGGGCCGATGTCGATGGACGGCGCAAGGATCTGCTCGCGGAAATCCTGTTCCTGAACAGCGACCGAGACGACCTGCGCCTGGGTAAGCAGCTGGACGGAGAGTTCGTCGCTGACCCTGCCGTCCGGCGCCGCCTCGACGGCAAGGGCCGCGATCTCGGCCGCCTGGGCGCGCTGCAGGAGCCAGCTATTGCGGTAGGTGCCCGCCAGAACCGGATAGGTCAGCAAAGTGGCGAAAAGGACGAATCCTGTGGTCAGTGCCAGTAGCTGGCTGCGCAGCCCGGACAGCAAATGGCGTTTTCCCGTCGCCGGCGCATCGGCCGGGACGGCAACCCCTTCAAGTTGCTGAACCTCGCTCAGTGTCTCGTCCCCTGGGTGTTTCCCAAGTGCCTCGGCGCACGCTCCGTCCGCCCATTCTAGCAGAAATGGGTCAAACCGGGTCCGCTCGTTAATCCCGACCGCAATGGTGTATCTGGGCCCCCGCCAGGCACGACGACCACGTTAGAAATGGTTGTACGTTGAAAAGTTGCAAACCCGTCTCGGGAACAAGCTAAATTGCCTCCACCAGCTTGCTTGACTTGCCCCCCCCGATCACGTAGTTCCCCCGCCTCCGCGAAGGATTAAAGGGGCAGTGACCCGTGTCCACCAAAAGGACTTTTCAACCGAGCAACCTGAAGCGCAAACGGCGCCACGGGTTCCGTTCGCGCATGGCGACGAAGAACGGCCAGAAGATCCTGGCCTCGCGTCGCGCCAAGGGCCGCAAACGCCTCAGCGCGTAGCGTCTGCGGGCGCTCTGCGCCCTCTTTCTGCCGATCGCAATTCCGCCCCGCTGGCGCTTGAGCGCCTGCGTGTACGGCGTGAATTTCTTTATGTTGCAGGGGGTTATTCCGAGCGCCGCCGGCTTCTGGTCGTCCAAGGCCGGAATCGCATCCCGGCGCGTGACGCTGCTGGCGAAGGCTTTACCTCTACCAAGAAGGTAGGCGGCTCCGTTGTCCGCAACCGGGCTCGCCGCCGTCTGCGCGAAGCTTCCCGCGTCCTTCTGCCGCTTCTGGGAGTTGCTGGCGCCGACTACGTCTTCATTGCCCGTCAGGACACCGGAACGGCCCCGTGGCCACGTTTGCTTGACGATATGGAAATGGCGTTGATAAGCCTCCGCCGCCGCCTTTCTTCCGGCGACGGCGCCCCACAACCGGGGTCCGATCCCCTCTCACCGGCCAGGGCCTGATCTCCATGGAAAAGGAAGACCAGCGCAACCTTATCCTCGCGCTCGTCCTGTGTTTCGGCCTGTTCATGCTTTACAACATGTTCGTGCTGGAACCGCAGCAGAAGCAGGCTCAGGAACAGGCGAAGCAGGCGCAACAGAATCAGGTTGAGCAGGCGATTTCGTCGACGCCCGCCATTCGCCCACGCGCCGAGATCGTGCAGGCTGAACTGTCCACCAACCAGCGCGTCGTCATCAACGCTCCCGCGATCGATGGCTCGATCAACCTCAAGGGTTCGCGCATCGACGACGTTTCGCTGAAGAATTTCTACGAGACGATCCAGGACAAGGAAGCCAAACGCGCCGCTGGCGAGATCAAGCTGCTGTCGCCCGAGGGCACGGAACGCGCCTTCATTGCAACCGTTGCGTGGGGTAACGCCAGTTTCTTCTCGGACGATGTCGTCTGGTCCCAGACGAACACCGGACCGCTGACGCCGGAAAATCCACTGAAACTCCAGTTTGCAAACGCAGACCTTAGAATTGACCGGACCATCTCGATCGACAGCGACTACATGTTCGTCATCGCAGATGTGCTGACGAACCTGGGCTCTGCGCCCCTCACCGTCCAGCCTTCCGCCCAAGTCAGACAACGGCTTCTGCCCGAGCACACGACGACGCCGGTTTCCGAGCAACAAGCCCATCGCGGCGCGCTCGGCGTCTATGGCGCTGAGAAGAACCAGCAGATCAACTATCACGATCTGAGCCAGGGAAAGGCGATCTCGAAGATCGTCACCGGCGGCTGGAATGCGCTGACGACGAAATACTGGATGGCCGCTGTTGTGCCCGAGCAGAACGAGCCGGTCACCATGATCGCGAACACGATCAACCAGAACGGCCAGACGGTGTTCAGGGCCGGCTATGCACTTACGGACTATGTGGTCCAGCCCGGCCAGTCGATCACCAAGACATCGCGCATCTTCGCGGGCGCCAAGCGCGTCGACGTGCTCGAGCGCTACGAGAACCAGGACAAGATCCCCTCCTTCACCGATGCGGTGGACTGGAGCTGGCTGTTCTTCATCACCAAGCCGTTCTTCTGGCTGCTGAAGATCTTCCAGAGCTGGTTCGGCTCGTTCGGCCTCGCAATTCTTGCGCTGACAGTCGTTGTGAAGACCGTGTTCTTCCCGCTGCAGTTCGGCATGTACAAGTCGATGTCGAAGATGCGGCTGCTTCAGCCGGAAATGAAATCGATCCAGGACCGCTTCGCCGCCGATCCGCAGCGCATGCGTCAGGAACAGGCCAAGCTCTGGCAGCGCGAGAAGATCAATCCGCTGGCCGGCTGCCTGCCGATCATTCCGACCATGTTCGTGTTCTACGCTCTCTTCCACACGCTGGCCGTGACGATCGAGATGCGCCACACGCCGTTCTTCGGCTGGATCCGCGACATGTCTGCGCCTGATCCGACGACCGTGTTCAACCTGTTCGGCCTGATCCCGTGGAACCCCGGCACGGTTCCGCTGATCGGCGGCCTGCTGATGATCGGCGTCTGGCCGCTGCTGTACGGCGGAACGATGGTTCTGCTGCAGGGCCTGTCGACACCACCGGCAGACAAGATGCAGCGCGCCATCATGCGCTGGATCCCGCTGATCTTCCTCGTGCTGTTCGCCGGCTTCGCTTCGGGCCTCGTGATCTACTATGTCTGGTCCAACATCATTTCGGTGGTCCAGCAGTACATCATCATGCGCCGCACGGGCGTTGAGACCGAGTTCGACAAGTTCATCGCCAAGCGCTTCGGCAATAAGAAGCCGGCCTAGCCTGAAGGGGCCACGCCCCATGACCGATACCGTCTTCACCGACGAACAGCTCGAAGCTGGCCGCAAACTTTTTGCGGGGCCGGTTGCATTCGCGAAGGGCGTCGTGAATCTCGACGGGCTTCCGGCGGGCGATCGTCCTGAATTTGCGTTCGCCGGGCGATCGAATGTCGGCAAGTCGAGCCTGATCAACGCGCTTTGCAATCGCAAGGCGCTGGCGCGTGCATCCAACACGCCGGGGCGGACGCAGGAGATCAACTTCTTCGACGTGGCCGAAGGCCGGTTCTGGATGGTCGACTTGCCGGGCTATGGCTTCGCTTACGCGCCCAAGAAGAATGTCGAAGTGTGGAGCCAGCTCAATCTCAACTATCTGCGCAGCCGGTCGAAGCTGAAGCGGGTGTTCGTGCTGATCGATAGCCGGCGCGGGCTGGGCGATGTCGATCTCGGCGTCATGGAACAGCTCGATAGCGCCGCTGCGCACTATCAGATCGTCCTGACCAAGACAGACAAGATCAAGAAATCCGAAGTTGCTGAAGTGATCGCCGCAACCAAGGCCGCGCTGATGAAACAGCCCGCCGCCCACCCGCATGTGCTGGCGACATCGAGCGAAAAAGGCATCGGCATGCCCGAGCTGCGGGCGACGATCCTTTCGCTGGCCTGAGGCCGCCCAAGCGCGGTGGGCGCCGGTATTCGGTGAATTTTTCTCATACCCTCTGTCGGAAAGGGCGTTCTTCGGGCGTCCTACTGGACACAAGCGGCCTCAAGCCCCACATCGCCGGAAGGCGTAAGAAGAACATAACAAGAAGCAAGCCAAGCCGGGGGTCTGATCCAAATGCCGCCAGTGCTCTCCATCCGAGGCCTCAGCAAGTCTTACAAGGGCGGACTTCAGGCGCTGAAGACCGTCGATCTCGATATTGAACGCGGCGAAATCTTCGCCCTGCTCGGCCCCAATGGCGCGGGCAAGACGACACTGATCAACGCCGTGTGTGGAATCATCACGCCAACGACGGGCGAGATCACCGCAGCAGGCTTCGACACGCGGAAAGATTATCGCGCTGCACGCTCGCTGATCGGCCTGGTGCCGCAGGAGATGCATATCGACATCTTCGAGACGGTGTGGGCGGTCACAACCTATTCGCGCGGCCTCTTCGGCCTGCCGCCGAACAACGCGCTGGTCGAGCAGGTGCTGCGAGACCTGTCGCTCTGGGAGAAGCGCAACGAGAAGCTGCAGGCGCTGTCGGGCGGTATGAAGCGCCGCGTGCTGATCGCGAAAGCGCTGGTCCACGAACCCGAAATCCTGTTCCTCGACGAGCCGACTGCAGGCGTCGACGTTGAACTGCGCCGCGACATGTGGGCGCTCGTGCGCAAGATGCGCGATCGCGGCGTCACCGTGATCCTGACTACGCACTACATCGAGGAAGCCGAAGAGATGGCCGACCGCGTCGGCGTCATCGCCAAGGGCGAGCTGATCCTCGTCGAAGAAAAAGCCACGCTGATGAAGAAGCTCGGCAAGAAGCTGCTGACCTTCAACCTGCGCGACAAGCTGGATGCGATCCCTGACGCTCTCAAGGAGTGGGAACTTGCGCTGAAGGCCGATGGCCACGTGCTCGAATACACATTCGACACGCAGGCGGAGCGTACAGGCGTCGCCTCCCTGGTCCGCCGCATGGGTGAGATCGGCGTGTCGTTCAACGATCTCGACACCAAGACATCGTCGCTCGAGGACATCTTCGTCAGCCCGTGCATGCGCCCAAAGCCGCCGAAATGCAGAAGAGCTGAACCATGGCCGATGCATCCACAGCCACTCGCCCCGCCACGCCTGAGACGCACGCGCGCCGCCACGTGCCGGGCTTCAGCACTCACAGTGTCTGGGCAATGTACCGCTTCCAGATGGTGCGTTTCTTCCGCACGATCGGTGAAAGTCTCGCCACGCCGGTGATCACCACGGCGCTCTATTTCGTGGTGTTCGGCTCCGCGATTGGCGGGCGCATGCAGCCGGTTGTGGAAGGGCTGGAGTATGGCTCGTTCCTGGTGCCGGGCCTGATCATGCTGTCGATCTTCACCAACTCCATCTTCAACGCATCGTTCGGCATCTACTTCCCGAAATTCACGGGCACGATCTATGAACTGCTGTCCGCGCCGATCTCTTACTTCGAGATCGTCATCGCTTTCGTTGGCGCAGCGGCGACAAAATCCGTCATCCTTGGTCTTGTGATCCTGGCGACCGCCTACCTGTTCGTGCCTGTGCAGATCCTGCATCCGGTCGAGATGGTGGTGTTCCTTGTGCTGGTGTCGTTCGCCTTCAGTCTGTTTGGCTTCATCATAGGAATCTGGGCGCAGAGCTTCGAGCAGCTGAACTTCATCCCCATGCTGATCGTGACGCCGCTCACCTTTCTGGGTGGCGCGTTCTACACGGTCGACATGCTGCCGGAAGCATGGCGCGGCATCGCACAGCTGAATCCCGTGATGCACCTCATCTCGGGCTTCCGCTGGGCCTTCTTCGGCCTCGAGGGCGACAATGTAGTGGTCAGCCTTGGCGTGACAGCCGTGTTCCTGATCGCCCTGCTGGCCGTCGTCGCCTGGATGTTCAAAACGGGCTACCGGCTCAAGAACTGATGGCGTAAGGAGGGTTACACGTTTGAGGAGCCCCTCCACATGAAGTCGAAATTCCTCGCAGCCGCAGGCATCGCCGCAGCACTCGGCGTCTCGGCGATCGCGCTCGCCCAGCAACCGCCGGCCGTCACGCCGATGACGCCGGAGATGAACCCGAGCTATAATTTCACGCGCCCGGATGCGGACTTCATTCGCCGGGAAGTGATGATCCCGATGCGGGATGGCGCGAAGCTGTTCACCGTTATCGCGATGTACAAGGGCGCGAAGAATGCGCCGATCCTGCTCTCGCGCACGCCCTACAATGCCGGCCGGGCGACGGCTCGCATGGGTAGCCAGAAGCTGGTCGACATCCTGCCGGTGATGGACGCCGAGTTCGTCAATGACGGCTATATCCGCGTGTACCAGGACATTCGTGGCCGTACGAAATCCGAGGGCGACTTCGTGATGAACCGCCCGATCATCGGACCGCTGAACAAAACGACCGTCGATGAGTCGACCGACGCCTACGACACGATCGACTGGCTGGTGAAGAATGTGCCGGAGACGAACGGCAATGTCGGCATCACGGGTTCGTCCTATGTCGGCTTCACGGCGCTGGTCGCCACCATCAATCCTCACCCCGCCCTCAAGGCCTCCGTGCCGCAGAGCCCGATGGTCGATGGCTGGATGGGCGACGACTGGTTCCACAATGGCGCGTTCCGCCAGCCGAACTTCGACTACGTCACCTCGATGACGACCGACGCAGGCGACAATGGCGATGTGGCGCGGGGAATGGGTGATGACTACCTCACCTTCCTCAACGCAGGTTCGGCCGGCGACTACGCGAAAAAGTACGGACTCGAAGCATATCCATTCGTGCAGAAGATGTTCCAGAACCCGGCCTATACGGCGTTCTGGTCCGAACAGGCGGTCGACAAATGGCTGAAGGACAAGCCGCTGACCGTGCCGACCATGCTGGTGGTCGGACAATGGGACCAGGAAGACAGCTATGGCGCGCCGAAGGTCTACCACACGCTGGAGCCCAAAGACGCCAACAACGACAAGCTCTCGCTGGTCATCGGGCCGTGGCGTCATTCGGGCGTGAACTATGCGGCTACCGAACTCGGCTGGTACAAGCTGCCGGGTGACACGGGGCTGGAATTCCGCACGCGCTACATGAAGCCCTTCCTCGACCATTATCTGAAGGGCGCACCCAATCCGAAGACGCCGCCCGTGCTGACCTATGCGTCGGGCATCAACAAGTGGGACGAGTCCAAGGCGTGGCCGATGGGCTCGGCGACGCCGCTCTATCTGCAGGCAAATGGCGCACTCGGCTGGGCAAAGCCTTCGGCCGGCGCCGATGGGCACGACGATTACGTTTCCGATCCCGCGAAGCCTGTGCCGTTCATGCCGCGTCCGGTTCACATGCGCGATGCGAATGCGTGGCGCACCTGGCTGATCAACGACCAGCGCTTCGTCTCCGGCCGGACCGATGTGCTGGAGTATGTGACGCCTGCGCTCGATGCCGATCTTCACATCATGGGCGAGCCAATGGTCAGCCTCTTCGCGGCGACCACGGGCACGGACGCGGACTGGGTCGTGAAGCTGATCGACGTCTATCCCGACGAGGACACCTATCAGCCCGAGACCGCGGGCCTTCAGATGGGCGTGGCGTTCGAGATTTTCCGTGGCCGCTACTACAAGGATTTCGCAAAGCCGCAGGCGATCAAAGCCGGCAAGGTCGAGGAATACAAGTTCGGTCTGCCGAACGTCGACCATGTGTTCCGGAAGGGTCACAAGGTGATGGTGCAGGTGCAATCCAGCCTGTTCCCGCTCTATGACCGCAATCCGCAGAGCTATGTGCCGAACATCTTCTTTGCGAAGCCGGGAGACTACAAAAAGGCAACGCAGAGCATCTATCGCTCGGCGTCCGCCCCCAGTTCGGTGATCCTGCCGGTGGTCAAATAGGGGCGGCGAACTGGGCTCTTCATCCCGGGGGCAAAACCTAGTAGACCCCCGCGCATGACGAATACCGAGATCGCCGCCATGAATGCCCTTGCCGCGAGCGACGCGTTTGCAACCGCGCGAACGCTGTCTGAAGCGCTGCCGTACATCCAGCGCTACGACAACAAGACGATCGTCATCAAATATGGCGGCCACGCCATGGAGAACGAAGAGCTTGCGCTCATGTTCGCCAAGGATGTGGTGCTGCTCAAGCTGCTGGGCATCAACCCGGTGGTTGTGCATGGCGGCGGTCCGCAGATCGGCCGGATGCTGGACAAGCTGGGTATCGTTTCGACCTTCGAGGACGGCCTGCGGGTGACCGACGCCGCCTCGATGGAAATCGTCGAGATGGTGCTGGCCGGCGGCATCAACAAATCCATCGTCCGCGCGATCAACGCGGCGGGTGGCAAGGCGGTCGGCCTGTCCGGCTCGGACGCCAATCTCATTACTGCGGTCAAAGCGACCCGAACCAAGAAAGACCCCGATTCCAACATCGAGCGGGTCGTCGATCTTGGTTTCGTAGGCGAACCGGACAAGGTGGACCCATCCGTGCTGACCGCGCTGGCGGCGCAGCGTGACGAGGATTTCATTCCGGTTGTGGCGCCGGTCGGCGTTGGGGCCGATGGCAGGAGTTTCAATATCAACGCGGATACCGCCGCAGGGGCCGTTGCGGCCGCCCTTGGCGCCAAGCGCGTGCTGTTCCTGACCGACGTTACCGGCGTGCTCGATAAATCCGGCAATCTTATCAAGCAGCTTACCGTAGCAGAGGCGCGCGGATTGATCGCAGACGGAACTGCTAAAGGGGGGATGATTCCCAAGCTTGAAACGGCGATGCAAGCAGTGGAAAAGGGTGTCGAGGCGTCGGTCATTCTTGATGGTCGCAAACCACACGCCCTTCTCATGGAGCTGTTCACTGAGCATGGCGCTGGCACGCTGGTTCGCTAGGGAATCCCTCAGGCTGTCGGCGCTTCTGGCGCTGGCTTTCGCGGCTTTGAGTCTGCCCTCCTCCGCGCAGGGCGGATCGGGCTGGGAGCTTTGCAACCGGACCAGTTTTGTCATCGAGGCGGCCACGGGCCGCCCGGATGGCGAGGAAGTGATCGTCGAGGGCTGGACGCGGCTTCGTCCCGGCCAGTGCCGTAACGCCATCGCCGGCCCACTGAAGAATGGCGTCTATTTCGTCTTTGCCCGCTCGTCGAAAGCCCACCGTGGCGGACAACGCGACTGGAGCGGCGAAATCCCGCTGTGCGTCGACACCAATGGCTCCTTCGCCGTCGAGAACCCTTCGTCCTGCGCGTCCATGGGACTTGAGCAGCGCGGCTTTCAGGCGATCCGCTTTGACGGCAAGCCCAGCGGGTCGATGACGTTCAAGGAGACTGACCTCTACAACAAGGGTGGTCAGTCGCCGGAGAATGCCGGTGTGCAGCGCCTGCTGAACGATGCGGGCATCTTCCAGGACGTGGTCGACGGGTATCTCGGCCGCGAGACCAAGGCGGCGATCACCGATTTCCTGGCCGAGCGGAAACAGTCTGCCAACACATCGATGGGCGAGCTGATCGACATTCTGGAAGACGTCGCCCGCAAGCGCTCGATGCAGGTGGGTATGATGCTGTGCAACCGGACGGGTAACCGGATCATCGCGGCGATGGCGCGCTTCAGGCCGGATGGGCTTGAATCGCGCGGCTGGTGGACGATCGAGGCGAACCTGTGCGTCCGCACGGTGGACGAGAGCCTGATCACCGCGCCGCACTATGTGTTTGCCGAAATGGCGACGGCACAGGGCGTGCGGACGCTCAAAGGCGCGGCCACCAAATTCTGCACCTCGCGGGCGCAGTTCGCGATCCTCGGGAACGAGAATTGCGAGCAGCGCCGGTATCGTTCCGAGAAGTTCGTCGAGACGGCTGCGCCGGAGGAAGGCAAGCTGGTGTATGAGTTCTTTGACAGCGCCTTTGGCCCGCCCACGCGCCCCCAACCCTAGGGTTTGCGAATCCGTTTGGCGTGACGCGCCGGACGATGTAATTCCGCCCTGCCCCAACGGACGGAGATCAGCGTGACAGACACAACAGCCCTCGCCGCCACAATCGATGCTGCGTGGGAAGATCGCGCCTCGCTCACCGTTTCCACCAAGGGCGCCGTGCGCGACGCCGTGGAAGAAGTGCTTGCTGCGCTGGATAGCGGCGCGCTGCGGGTGGCGCAGAAGGATGCCGCGGGCCAGTGGATCGTGAACCAGTGGCTGAAGAAAGCGGTGCTGCTTTCCTTCCGGATCAACGCCAACACGCTGGTGCCGGGCGGGCCCGGGCCGGGGGCGTGGTGGGACAAGGTGCCGTCGAAGTTCGACGGTTGGGGTCCCGATGATTTCATCGTGCGGAAGTTCCGTGCCGTGCCGGGCGCCATCGTGCGCCATGGCGCCTTCATTGCGCCGGACGCGGTGCTGATGCCGAGCTTCACCAATATCGGCGCCTATGTCGGCGAAGGCACGATGGTGGATACCTGGACGACCGTGGGCTCGTGCGCGCAGATCGGAAAGCATTGCCACCTGTCGGGCGGCGTCGGCATTGGCGGCGTGCTTGAGCCGCTGCAGGCCAACCCGGTGATCATCGAGGACAACTGCTTCGTCGGCGCGCGTTCGGAAGTGGCCGAGGGCGTGATCGTGCGCGAGGGTTCGGTCATCGGCATGGGTGTTTATCTCGGTCAGTCGACTCCTATCGTTCATCGCGAGACGGGGGAGACGCTGTATGGCGAAGTGCCGCCCTACTCCGTCGTGGTCGCGGGCAATCGTCCGTCGACCAAGACGATGCCGGGGCAGAACTGGTCGCCGTCGCTCTATTGCGCGGTGATCGTGAAGCAGGTCGATGCGGGCACGCGCTCGAAGACCAGCGTGAACGATCTTCTGCGCACCTGAGGGCTTTCGCAGGCTTCTTCGTAGGGTGCATTGAGCGGAGCGAAATGCACCTTTGGGCGACCTGGCGAGATCGGGGACGGTGCATCAAGATGCACCCTACGAGATGCACGCCCGCCTTCGCACGGGCGCGGCCCTGCGGGATGCTTCAGCTCTGTCCCTCCTTGTGAGGGAGCGGGGCGCGTGGGGATGCGCCGTGGGGTAGTCCAGTGCCAGCCCCCTCTCTTGCGAGTGGGCGACTGGCGATGCGCGTCGACACGCGCCCCGGATCGGCCG
>Ga0116178_10000757_pt1 | contig 28098 bp, 21 predicted proteins | sample AD_STIC12_MetaG_FD_89880 | JGI IMG/M metagenome (GOLD analysis project Ga0116178, IMG submission 89880) | Active sludge microbial communities of municipal wastewater-treating anaerobic digesters from USA - AD_STIC12_MetaG | ecosystem: Engineered > Bioreactor > Anaerobic > Digestate | place: USA... | reverse complement strand
GGGATCCGATGTCCGTCATGGGGCCTCCGCGGACGAGAAGTTGTGAGGGAGTGGGAGCCCTGCCGCTCGGGGGCTGCGCGGCGACTTCGCCCGGAGCGGCGGAGCTGGCCGCGGCGGCCAGGCCGCCGGGGAAAAAGAGCCGGGCCGCTATAACCATGATCCCGCAGATCGCGCTGCCGGCCTTCAGGAAACGCCGTCGGACCGTCGCGTCGTCGGAGGGCATCGGGCGTCGGCGTTCGCTCATGGGGAGCCTCACCAGTCCTCGGATTATAAAACAATCCGCCCGAAAAGAGAAAACCGCCGCCGGCCCGGCCTTCTCCCGGCCGGGAAAAGTGGTATCATGGCTCCTTTGAAGGAACGCCGAATTGGACGCCATACGCGTGGAAGGCCTGGTCAAGACGTTCGACGGCTTCACCGCCGTCGACCGCGTCTCGTTCGCCGTCGCCGAGGGCGAGCTGTTCGGGCTTCTCGGCCCGAACGGGGCCGGCAAGACGACGACGATCAACATGCTCGCGACCCTCCTCCGGCCGACCGCGGGCTCCGCCGTCGTGGCCGGCTTCGACGTCGCCCGCGACCGCGACGCCGTGCGCAAGAGCATCGGCATCGTCTTCCAGGAGCCGGCCCTCGACGGCCGCCTGACCGGCCGCGAGAACCTCGAGTTCCACACCATGATGTACGGCCTCGGCAAGGCCGAGCGCCGGCGCCGCATCGACGAGGTCCTGGCCCTGGTCGAGCTCACCGACAAGGCCGGCGTGCTGGTCGACAAGTACTCGGGCGGCATGAAGCGGCGCCTGGAGATCGCCCGGGGCCTGACCCACCGGCCCGAGGTCCTGTTCCTCGACGAGCCCACCCTCGGCCTCGACGCCCAGACGCGCCGCCACATCTGGGACTACGTCCGGAAGCTGAACAAGGAGTCGGGGGTGACGATCATCCTGACCACCCATTACATGGAGGAGGCCGACTTCCTCTGCGACCGCGTGGCCATCATGGACCACGGCGCCTTCGCGGCCCTCGACACGCCGGCCCGGCTCAAGGACGCCCTGGGCGGCGACGTCGTCTCGCTCGAGCTCGAGGGCGACGCGGCGGCCTTCCTCGAGGCCCTCGGCCGCGAGGCCTGGATCAAGCGGTCCAAGCTCCGCGAGGACGTCCTGTCCCTGACCATGGAGAGGGGCGAGAGGCGCATCCCCGACCTCGTCGTGATGGCCGGGCGGCACGGCGTCGCGGTCAGCTGCGTCAACCTGCGCAAGCCCAGCCTCGAGGACGTCTTCCTCCACTTCACCGGCCGGACCATCCGCGAGCGGGAGGCCACGGCCGGCGAGCGTAACCGGGCCCGGGTCATGCACCATCAACGGAGGAGGGCGTGAGGATCCACGGCACGGCCGTCTACGTCCTGTGGCGGCGGGAGATGATCCGCTACGTCCGGGCCAAGTCCCGGCTCTTCGGCTCGCTGGCCATGCCCGTCTTCTTCCTGATCTTCCTCGGCCTCGGCTTCCGGAGGATGCCCGTGCCGGGGATGGACGGCGGGGCCGGCTACATCGGCTTCCTGGCCCCCGGCATCATCGGCATGACGCTGCTGTTCTCCTCGTCCATGCAGGGCATGTCCGTCCTGTGGGACAGGGAGTTCGGCTTCCTCAAGGAGATCATGGTCGCCCCGGTCAGCCGGGTGTCGCTCGTCCTCGGCCGCATCGCCGGCGGCGCGACCACGTCCATGCTCCAGGGGTTGCTCATCTTCGGGGCCTCGCTCGTCATGGGCTTCCGCTTCCGCGGCCCCGCGGCGCTGGCGGCCGGGCTCGTGTTCATGCTGCTCATCTCGTTCACCTTCATCGGCCTGGGCCTCGTCTTCGCCTCCCGGATGAAGGACATGCAGGGCTTCGGCATCGTCATGAACTTCGTCGTCTTCCCCTTCTTCTTCCTGTCCGGCGCCCTGACCCCGCTCGAGAACTTCCCCTGGATCATCCGGGCCCTGTCCTACGCCGACCCGCTGACCTACGGCGTCGACGGCCTGCGCGGGGCGCTGACCGGGACCTCGGCGCTGCCCGTCGTCGTCGACCTGGCCGCGATGGCCGGGTTCTCCGCCCTGATGCTCTTCCTGGGCGCCTACTTCTTCGAGACGAGCGAGGGCGTCTAGGCCCGCCGGGCCGGCCCCTACATGCCGCGGACGGCCTTGACCTTCTTGTAGCCGGCGGGGATGTCGTAGGTCCCGGCCGGGGAGCTCTTGTCCGAGCACTCGAGGAGCTCGGTCGTCGAGGCGACCTCGGCGCCCATCATCGTGGTCGTGGCCGTCTGGTAGACGACGACGCCCTTGACCTTCCTCATCTCCTGGAGGACCTTGTCGAAGCCGGGCTGGGCGGCCATCATGGCGTTGGCCATCGCGAAGGCCAGGCCGTAGTCGATCTTGAGGTCCTCGGTGGCCCAGGCCTCCGATTTCATCTCGCCGGCCATCATGGTCATGTCGATGAGGTACTTCCGGCACGCCCAGTTCCCGATCGTCTTGGTCTCGCCGGTCTCGGTGACCTTGGCCGACATGCCGCCCATGACGCCCTTCATCATGTTTTTCATGAAGCCGGGCATCTTCTTCATGGCCTCGGCCTCTTCCGAGTCCTTGGGCTCCCGGGCCGCGGCGGCCTCCTCGAACATCTTGTCGAAGTCGAGGGGGGTCTCCGAGTATTGCCTCTTGTTGTGGTCGAGCGCGTAGATGAGCTTCTTGTCGGCCAGGAAGATCGTCGAGGTGTTGTCGCCTTCGTTGTCCGTCCTGGCCTTGCCCTCGGCGAGCCAGAAAACCATGACGGAGTCCTTCTCCGGCTGGGCCTTGCCCATGATCTTGAAGGCGTCCGTGTGGGTCCTCTGCTTCATGTAGACGTCGGCCCGTGCCGGCGCCGCGGCGAAGGCCAGGGCGACGACCGCCGCCAGGCCCAAGGCGATAACGGCCCGTTTTCTTGACATGTGGTCCTCCTGAATAATGACGTTGGATGCGGACGCCTCTTGAGTTTCTTATAGCGCCCCGGCCCGGCCGATGTCAAGCCGGCGCGGCTTCAGAAGAGAAGCCGGGCGACGAGGCCGCCGCGGCCGACGGCCCAGCCCGCCCAACCCCTCTTGGCGAAGGACAGGGCGTGGAAACCCGCCGGGCCGGCGACCGGGGACCAGGTCCGGCCCAGGTCGAGCGAGATGTCCGAACCCGACGGGCCGACCGCGACCGCGACCGGCGGCTTCGAGCCCGGGACGAAGGCCACGGCCTCCCGGAAACCGCCGGGCCGCTTGTCCCCGACGGCCCTCCAGGTCCGGCCGCCGTCGGCGGTGACCGCCGCGTTGCCGGCGGACGCGTCCTCGGCCCTGTAGTCGCCGCCGACCGTGACGCCCGTCCGCCCATCGAGGAACGCGATCCCGAAGCCGCCCGCCGACGGGAGGCCCTCCAGGAGCGCCGAGGGGACGGCTTCCCAGCGGGCGCCGCGGTCCTCCGAACGCCAGACGCGGGAGACGGCGCCCCCTGTCGTGAGCCAGATCCGGCCCCGGCCGAGAACGGCCAGGCTCGTCCCCGATGCGGCGAAGGCCGACTCCCCTTCCGCCGCCGACGGCCGCGACCCCGCCGGCAAGGGCGCCCAGGTCTCCCCGCCGTCCGCCGTGGCGACGAGGAAGAAGCGGCCGTCCATCGGGTCGCCGACGGCCAGCCCGTTCCGCTCGTCGAAGAAGGCCATGCCGTCGAGGAATATCCCCGGCGAGTCGTCGAAGAAGGTCCGCGCCCAGGTCTTTCCGCCGTCCTTGGTCCGGAAGACCTTGGCCGGCCGGGCGATGGCCATGACCACGGCGTCGTCCGGGCCGAAGGCTTCGATGTCGCGGAAGTCGGCGGCTTCCTCGCCCGCGACGGGGACCGCGCTCCACGTCTCTCCCCCGTCGACCGTCCTGAGGACCGTGCCGTTCGCGCCGCTGGCCCAGGCCGTCCGGTCGTCGACGGCCGAAACGCCGCGCAGGCTCGCGTCCGTGCCGCTCGACTGGACGGTCCAGACCGGGGCCGGGGGCGCGGGCGCCGGCTGTCGCCGGCAGGCGATGGGCGCGATGATCAGGGAACCCGCCGCCGCGGCCAGGCAAAGAGCTTCGAAGAGCGGACGCCGTCGCGAGGTGAACATGCTCCCTTCTTTCGCGGCCCATGATACCGGCCGCGCCCGGCGGGCGTCAAGAAACGGCCCGCCCCGCTTGTCCCAGCCGGGCGGAAGGGATCACCTCCGCGCCGCGCCGGCGATGAAGGCGGCCAGGTCGCGGCCGGCCTTGGCCAGGTCGGCTTTCCGGACGTACATCATGTGCCCGCATTCATAGAAAGCGAACTCGATGCGGTCCGTGAATTCCCCTTCGGGATCGAGGTGGGCGAATGTGTAGACCGCCCCGAAGTAATCGCAGGCGCCGTCGTAATATCCCTCCAGGACCAGCACCCGGAGGTGGGGGTTCTTCCCCATGGCCGCCCGGAGCATCTCCCCGACGCCGGAAACGGGGCGGGCGCCGGGCATCCCCGAGGGCGACCCCGCGGGCCGGGTCATGCTTTTCCAGGGGGACACGCTGCCGAAGACGTGATAGACCTCGTCCGTGTCGAAGCCGAGCTCCTGCTTGAGATACCGGTTGGCCATGATCGTGTAAGGCCCCAGCCAGGCGTCCATGGCCGGGTCCTTTTCGGGGGATTCGCCCGCGGCTTCCTTGTCGACGCCCTTGTAACGGCTGTCCAGCCGCCCGACGGTCCGGTTCTCGCTTCGGAGGAGCTCTTTCTGGAAGCGGGTCCGGGAGACGCGGAGGTTGACCGCCCGGACGAAGGCCTCCGAAAGGCCGGTGAAACGGGCCGTGTTCCGGAGGGCGGAGGCCCGCTCCTCGGCCGTCATCCGGTTCCCCTTGACCAGGGCGTTCAGGTATTCTCCCTGGGCGAAGGCCTCGCTGAGGTCCAGGACCTCGCGGAGGGGCTTGGCCTGGAGGTCCGCCGGGAGTTTCCCGTGATACCAGGCCGTGGCCGTGTAATGGGGAAGGATGGTCATGTAGGAAAGCTCCTCGCCCTGCAGGACGTCCAGGGTCGTGGTCGAGACGAGGATCGTCCCGTCGAGATAGATCCCCTGGTCCGCCAGGTAACCGGTCAATCCGGCCGCCCGCGTGGTCCCGTAGCTTTCCCCGATGACGTATTTGGGCGAGTTCCAGCGTCCGTTCCGGTGAAGATACATCCGGACGAATTCGCCGATGGACTGGATGTCCTCGATCACCCCGTGGTATTTGTGCGCGTCCTCGCCCGGCATCATCCGGCTGTATCCGGTCCCCACCGGGTCGATGTAGACGATGTCCGCCGCGTCGAGGATCGTGTGCTCGTTGTCGGCCAGGCGGAACGGGGGCTTGGGGATCCAGCCCTCCTCTTCGAAGACGACGATCCGGGGCCCGGTGAAGCCCAGGTGCATCCAGAGCGACGCGGAGCCCGGGCCGCCGTTGAAGGAGAACAGGATCGGCCGCGCCTCGCGGTCCTTCACGCCGTCCTTGGCATAGGCGATATAGAAGATGTGGGCCATGAGCTTGCCGTTCTCGCGGATCGGCATCATCCCGCAGGCCGCGGTGTAGCTCAGCGGCTTCCCGCCGATCGTGATCGTATGCCGGGTGACGACGGGGCTCTCGGCGATGACCCCGGGGGGGCCCGACGGGACCGGGGCCGTTTCCACCGGTTTGACGGGCGGCTTGGACGCCGGAGGCCCCTGGGGGCCGGCCGCGGCCGACAGGGACATCGACAGAACGAGGAGCAGGCAAACGGCGCAAGGCTTCATGACGCTCGACCTCCTTGACCTTCCCGGTCCTCCTCCATCGGGCCTTATCATAACGGATGCGGACCTGGAAATCCACGCCGGGGACCCGGGAGGGACGCTTGCCTTTGACGGCCGCTCCGTGAATAATGGTCTGTTCTCAAGACGCCCGCAAGGAGACTCCGTTGCCGCACGCGTTCGGCGCCCTCTCGCTCGTCCCGCCGGTCGTCGCGATCGGCCTGGCCCTCTGGAAAAAACAGCTCGTTCCCGCGCTCTTCCTCGGGGTATGGCTGGGGGAGATCGTCCTCTCGGGCGGCCGCGTCCTCCCCGCGTTCTTCAAATCCGTCGACGACGCCCTCCGGGTCGGTTCCGCCAAGGGCAACATCGAGATCATCGTGTTCTGCCTGCTCGTCGGGGCGCTCCTGGCCCTCATCCGGGAATCCAACGGCTTTCAGGGCTTCATCTCCTGGGTCGAGCGGACGCGGCTCCTGCGGTCCAAGCGCGGCGTTTACCCGCTGACGTTCCTCATCGGCGTCTCCATATTCATCGAAAGCTACTCGAGCATCCTGGTCAACGGGTTCCTGATGAGGCCCATTTACGACCGGCTCGGGATCTCGCGGGAGCGCCTGGCCTACTTCCTCCACACGGTCAGCATCAACTTCGTGGCCATCGTCCTCGTCAACAGCTGGGGGGCCTATTACATGAGCCTGCTGGCGACCCAGAACGTCGAGTCGCCGATGCGCCTGCTCGTCAGAGCCCTGCCGTACAACTTCTACTGCCTGGCCAGCCTGGCCCTTGTCGGCGTCGTCATGGCCACGGGGCTGTCCATCGGCCCGATGCGGCGAGCCGACGAGGCGGCCGCGGCCGGGGCCCCGCCGGCCGACGCGCCGGGCGACGAGGCCGCCGGTCTCGGCGGCGCCCGGACGGGCGTCGCGCCGGGCCCGCTGTTCATGGCCGCGCCGGTGGCCGTCCTGCTGGCCGGGGTCTTCGCCGCCCTTTACGTCACCGGAGGCGGGGACATCCTCAAGGGCGACGGGGCGTCCTCGGTGCTGTACGCGGCCGTCGTCGCGATCCCGGTCGCCGGCGCGCTGGTCCTGGCGAAGCGGGCCATGAGCTTCAAGGGCGTTCTCGACGTCCTGTTCAAGGGGATGGGAGAGCTCCTGCCGGTCGCCGCGCTCCTGGTCTTCGCCCTGACGCTCGGGGACGTCAGCCGACAGCTGGGTACCGGGCTGTTCGTGGCCGGCGTCGCCAAGCAGGGGCTGCCGGCCTTTCTTCTGCCCGCTCTCCTTTTCGGCCTGGGTTGCGTCATCTCGTTCGCCACAGGCACGTCCTACGGCACGTTCGCCATCCTCGTCCCCATCGCCTTGCCGATGGCCGCCGCCATGGGCGTCGAGCCGGCCCTCGTCTTCGCCGCCTGCATCAGCGGCGGCGTCTTCGGCGACAACTGCTCCCCCCTGTCCGATACGAGCATCGTCACGGGCATGGCCGCCCGCGTTCCGGTCGTGAGCCACATCCGGACCCAGATCCCGTACGCCCTCATCGCCGCCTCGGCCGCCCTGGCCCTTTTCGCGGCCGCCGGGTTCGTCGCCACGGCCCTGTGACCGGGGGGGAAGGGTTCCCGGGCCGGGCCGGAAGGCCGGGGCCAAGCGTTCCGCGACGCGAACAGGTCCATCCCCGCGGCTCCGGTTGAAAAACATGTTTATATACAATAATATATAACCCTGGCGGCGGGCCCGCCCGGCCGCGGGCATTTCTCCAAGGAGGGCCGAATGAGGACGAGAGCGAGCGTCGCCTTGGCGCTGGCGGCCGCCGTCGCCCTGTCCGGGGCCTCGGCGCGCGGCGCCGCGGCGCAAACCAAGCGCATCCTTCCCCAGGCCGAGTCCGCCGTCTTCCGCTGCGGGCTCCTCATCGACCCCGCCTCCGGCCGAACCGTCCGGGACGCCGTCATCATCGTCGCGGGCGGCAAGATCCTCTGGACTGGGCCGGCCCGGGAGGCGCGGCTTCCCGACGGGTTCCGGACGGTGGATTTCGGGACGAAGACCGTCATCCCGGGGCTCATCGATTCCCATGGGCATCTGTTCGGCGGACTGGTCACGCGCCACACGACCTGCGACCTTCTGGGCCCCCTTTACCTCGCCGCGGGGGTGACCACGGTGCGAAGCCCCGGATCCATGGAGCCCGAAGGGGACATGGGGTTCCGCAACCGGGTCGATTCCGGCCGTTATCTCGGGCCGCGCGTTTTCCATTCCGGGCCTTACATCGAGGGCGACCCGGTGACGGTCGCCTGGATGAATCCCGTCCGCACCCCCGAGGAGGTCCGCCTCAAGATCGAGAGCTGGATCCGGGCCGGGGCGACCTCGGTCAAGGTCTATGCGAACCTGAAGGGGGACCTTCTCCGGACGGCCATCGAGTTCGGCCACCTCCACGGGGTCAAGGTCATCGGGCACCTGGGGGCGGCGACCTGGCGGGAAGCCATCCTCATGGGCATCGACGAGATCTTCCACGGCATCCTCGAGCTGCCGGAGGTCACTCCGGCCGGGGCCTCGGTCAAGGACCGCAACCGCTGGCTGGCCTCGGTCGATCTCGACCGGCCCGAGATCAAGGACCTCCTGCGGCTGGCCGCGGAGTCCGGCGTCATCCTGACCCCGACGGCCGTCATCGCCGAACCGCTCGACCCCGTCCGCCATCACCTGGAGGAGGAGAGGCGGTTCCTGACCGCCGAAGCCTGGGCCAAGCTCGAAGAGCGGCGGGCCGAGTCCTCTTCCGCCGACGGCCCCGGGGTCATGGCCAAGGTCCGCCGGTTCATCCGGATGGCCTATGACGCGGGGTGCCTCCTCAGCACCGGCACCGACCAGGTCGGGTTCGCGCTCCTGCCCGGCTTCGCCCTTTGGAGGGAGATGGAGGTCTTCGCCGAGGCCGGCCTGCCGCCCATGGACGTTCTCCGGGCCGCGACGGTCAACGGCGCCCGGGCCATCGGGCGAAGCGACCTCCTGGGCGCCCTCGAGGCCGGGAAGCTGGCGGATTTCGTCGTCCTCGACGGCGATCCCCTGGAGGACATCCGTCGGATAAGGGCCGTCCACCGCGTCGTCAAGGGCGGGGTCCTGTTCGAGCCCGAGAGCGTCCTCGCGCCGGTCCTGGGCCGGCTGGATTGAAAAGAGCCGGGGCTCGGGCGGAGGGGCCTTGAAAAACGGCCGGCGCGTCGGATAGAATGACCGGCAAGCGGCGAGGGACGATATGATCAAGTGGTTCATCGACAAGAAGAGCCGGATGCCGCTCTTTCTGCAGATCAAGGACCTGACCAAGTACTTCATCTCGACCGGGGCCATCCGCGACGGGGACCGCCTCCCGGGGGTCGTCGAGCTGGCCGACGAACTGAAGATCAACTTCGAGACCGTCCGCAAGGCGTACAAGGAGCTCGAGAGGGAACAGCTCGTCGCCATGCGTCCGGGCCGGGGCACCGTGGCCACGCTTCACAAGGACGCCCTCGGCAAGCTCAAGGGCCCGTCCCAGGGCAAGCCGGAGGCGCCGCTTCGCCCCGAGGCCCTCATCCAGCGGGACGTCGTCGGTCTTCTCCAGGAAGGGAGGACCGTCGAAGAGATCCGGGCCCTCGTCGAGTCCATCCTCTCCGGCGTGGCCATCGACCGGTCCCGGAAGTACGTCATCTTCACCGAATGCAACCTGCCCCAGATCCGGGAGATCTCGCAGACGCTCGCCCAGGCCGCCGGCATCCGGGTCAAGCCGGTCCTGGTCTCGGACCTCCGGGAGGAGCTCGTGGCGGCGGCGGGGGAGGCGGAGCTCCTGGGCATCGTCACGACGGGCTTCCATGTCAACGAGGTCGCGGACATCGTCGGGGACCTCGCCATAGAGGTCAACACGCTCATCACCAACATGTCGCCGGACACGCTCGCGAAGATCAGCTCTTACGACAAGTCCTCCCGGTTCGGCTTCATCAGCCGCGACCAGGAGTCCGTGCCTCTCTACCGGGAGCTCCTGCGGTCCGTGTTCGGACGCAAGATCAATATCCGGACCTCGGTCTATTCGGATACGGAGAAGGCCCGGGCCGTCCTCGAAGCGTCGGATGTGCTCCTGGCGACGCCGCCGGTCTTCGAGGACGTCAAGAAGCTCGCCGCCGGCCGCATCCCCGTCTTCTGCACGTTCGACAGGGTCGATCCCCAGTCCCTCAAGCTCGTCAAGGCCGCGCTCCTGAAGAAGCTGAGCTGCCCCTGACGACGGCGCCGCTCCGCCGGCCTCCGCTCAAGCCTCCTGGCCGTCGAAGAGATTGACGAGGCCGCCCGTGTGCCAGAAGAGAACGCGCTGGGACGGCTTGAACACGCCCTTGCGGACGTAATCGAACAGGGCGGCCGAGGCCTTGGCCGTGTAGACCGGGTCGAGGAGGATGCCCTCCGTTTCCGCCCACAGACGGCACGCCTCACGGGACCCTTCCGTCGGGACCCCGTAAGCCTCGCCCGCGTAGGCGTCGTCGACCGTCAGCCCGTCCTCGAACCCCGGCTCGTCCAAGCCGAGGGCCGCCAGCATGGGCGTCATCGCCCGCGCGACGGAGCCCTTGATCTCGGCCGCCGGATTGTCGGGGCTGACGCCGACGACGAGCGTCCGGTCGAAGCCGAAGAGCCTCTTGCCGACCTCGAGGCCGGCCTGCGTCCCCCCGGACGACGAGGAGACGACGATCGCGTCGAAGCCCCCGGCCGGGCAGGCGGACGTTCGGACCAGTTCCTCCACGGCGGCGACGAGGCCGAAGGAGCCGACGGCGTCGGACGCGCCGAGCGGGACGACGTAGACGCGCTCGCCGCGGCGCTCGAGCTCGGCGGCGAGTTCACGGGCCCGGGGCTCGCGCTCCGCCCGGCCGGCGACGAAGTGGACCTCGGTTCCGATGAGCCGGTCGAGAAGGAAGTTCCCCCGCGGCGACGGCTGGTCCTCCCCGTTCAGGACGAGGGCGCACCCCAGACCGAGCCGCCGGGCGACCATGGCCGTGATCCGGGCGTGGTTGGAGCGGGTGCCGCCCGTCGTCAGGACCGTCGTCGCCCCCCGGGCCCGGGCGTCGGCCATGACGAACTCGAGCTTGCGCAGCTTGTTCCCGCCGCAGAGGAAAGGCTGGACGTCGTCACGCTTGATATAGATCTCGGGACTGCCGGGCAGGGCCGCCCGGAGGCGCTCGCACCGCTCGACGGGGGTCGCGGGCGAGACGAGGGGGACGCGCGGCAGGGCCTTGAAAGAGGCCAGGGCCTTGGCGTCCCTCGGCCCTCTTCCTGTCGGTCTGTGCGACATGGTCATAGGCTTTCAGGAAGGGCGCCCGCGGCCGAAACCGCGGGCGCCCGTGAAATCGAATGCCGTCGGAGAGCTCAGAAGCTCGTGCCCACGCCGAGGCGCACCGTCCTCGGGGGCAGGATGGACGTGATCTGCCCGTAGGTGGCGGTGCCCAGGGTGGCGCCGATCCCGAGGGCCGTGTTGGCGTTCGTCAGGTTGAAGACCTCGACGAAGGCCTTGGGCTGGAAGCGCCCGGCCCGGAACGTCTTTTCCAGCCTGACGTCGAGCAGGTGCTGGAAAGGCGTTCGCTGGCTGCCCGGGATTTCGCCATAAAAGCTCGTCAGCCCCTGGTTGAGATTGACCCGGAAGGACCGGCCGTACGGCGCGCCGGACTGGCCGATGTAGTTCACGCCCAGGACGAAGCCGAGAGGGGCGAAGTAGACGCCGCTGAACTTGAGCTCGCAGGGCTTGTCCAGGTCCAGCCGGCCCCTGGTGTTGACGTACATGTTCGGATTGGTCCAGTCGAGGCTCGTCGTCGTCATGCCGCCGCTCACCAAGGTCCCCAGGGACACGAGGCCCACCGCCCGGCTGTAGGTGAAAGAGGACAGGAACTGGAAGTGGGCGGAGAGGCTCTTCTCCAGGACGAATTGGATGGCCTTGTAGGCCCGGTCGGCCTGGGGGGGGTTCGTGTAATGATAGCGGTTCAGCGGCGCGCCGGCCCTCCGGTTGAAGACGGTCAGAGTCCCCCCGGCGATGGGATTGTCGACCACCCGGGGGTCGTACCAATCGGCGGTCCGGGCCAGGTCGATCAACCCGATGAAGTCCTCGCTCGTCTTGTAGATGCCGTTGACCTTGAGGGCCAGGTTCTTGAGCAGGGAGATCTCGAAGCCCAGAAGGAAGGAGTCCGAGTAGGGCCGCCGGAGGTCCGGATCGACCGTGACCGTGGTCGGGCTGACGCGGCTCAGGAGGTAAGGCGTCCCGTTCCAGTTGAACCACGTTTCCCTGGTCCGGGCGTTCGGGTTCGACAGCCCCAGGGCCATGCTGTTGATGTAGTAGCGGCCGTAGTGGGCCTTGAGGGCCATCTGACGCCCGCGCGTGGAGATGTCGTAGACGAGGCCGAGGCGGGGCTCGAGGTTCGTGAACCGGAATTCGGTGAAGTCCTCGGGGACCATGTACTGCTTGGGGATGACGTTCCGGACGGCGTTGAGCCGGACGCCGGCGTTCACCGTCAGGCGGGACAAGAGCTTCCAGGTGTCCTGGGCATAGCCGGCCAGGGCATAGAAGACGTCGTTCTTCTTCACGTGGGCCGGGTCTTCGACGAGCCACATGTAGAGCGCGCCGTTGTTGAGGTAGATGGAGGAGCGGCCCTGGTCGTCGAGCAGGTTCGTCCCGTCGTAGCCGGCCGCCCCTCGCTCGTAGTCGAAGCCGACCTTGAGGTCGTGGCTGCCGAGGAACCGGTCGACCCAGTGCGTCAGGCTGCCTTGGCCCTGATTGCGGTGCCGCGTCTGGGTGTTGCGGAAGCCGGCGCTCCCGGTCATCATGCCCGTCGTCATCTCGTAATACTGGGGGCCGTCGCCGTTCGAGTTGTAGCTCGTGGACCGGTCGACGTGGGCGGCCCGGACCTCGAGAAGCGTGTTCGAGCCGAGCTGGGAGTTCCACTGGAGGTTGAAGGTCGAGGTCCACTGGAGGGAGTTCAGGGTGGACTCGGGGGTCCGGAACTGGCTGGCGTACATGTGGTTCTGCCTGTCCCGGCTGTAGTTGTAGACGAGGGACAGGCGGTTCTTGGGGTTGAGCTGGGCTGTGAGCTTCCCGAAGCCGAAAGCCTGGCGGCGCTGGATCTCGTCGGGGAACCCGACCGTTTCGGAGTCGGTCGGCAGGAGGTTCCCGCTGACGAAGAACCAGACCCGGCCCGGCTTGATGGGCCCGCCGAAGTTGAACGAGGTCTCCCACTCGTTCTTGACGGCGTCGGTCGGCGCCCCCAGGCCCGTGCCCTCGTGGTTGTCCGAGCGCAGGGCCTTGTTGCGGAAGAAGATGTTGACCAGGCCCGAGAAGCGGTCGCCGCCGGACTTGGTGATGACGTTGATGACGGCGCCTGAGGCGTTCCCGTACTGGGCGTCGTGGCCCGTCCCCTCGATCTGGGCCTCCTCGATGATGTCGTAGTTCCAGAAGCTCATCTGGGTCCCGGCGCCCGGGTCGGTCAGGTACGTCCCGTCGACGCTGTAGTAGTTCTCGCGGGAGCCGCTGCCGAATGCGGACCGGCTGTCCCCGACGACGACCGTGCCGGGGGCCATCTGCAGGATGGAGTCCATGTTCCTGGCCGATGGGAGCTTGGCCAGCATCTCCGTCGTGAAGTTCGACGAGAGGCGGTTGCTTTCGATGTCGATGAGGGGCTTCACGGCGACGACCTGGATGTCGGCCTGAAGCGAGACCATGGCGAGCTTGACGTCGACCGTCGAAGTCAACCCGAGGCGGACGCGGATATCCTCCTGTTCGTAGGTCTGGAAGGACGGGAGCTCGGCTTTGAGGGCGTAGACGCCGGGGTCGAGATTGATGAAGCGGTAGAGCCCGCGGTCGTTGGTCGTCTCGGCCCTCGTGCCTTGGATCATGGCCGGGCTGGTGATCGTGACAACGACCCCGGGCAGGGGCTCACCCTGGTCGTCCAGGACCCGACCCGTCAGGACGCCCGTCCTGACCTGCGCGGCGGCCGTCGCGGCCGCCAGGAGCAGGACGAGAAGGACGGCGGAGAAGCGGTTTCTGAGCATGTCGGAAGCCTCCTTATATATTCATCTATAATAATGGTTATTTAAATAAAGTCGCTTGTCAAGCCCTTTTTGAGCGCTGCCCGGCGGCCGCCCCGCCGGCCCCGGGACCGGCTATTTGTCCGCGCCCGCGGGCTTGGGCCGCATCCCCGTCGGGTTGGGCCGGGCCCGGGACGTCGTCCCGAAAAAGACGAGACCGTCGTAGTCCCGCTCGAGCCGGGTCTGACCGAAGTTGACATCGGGAGCCTTCGCGGAATATCCCGAACCGACGAAGCGCAGGGGCATTTCCGCCGCCAGCCAACGCGAAACGGTCGGATCGCCGGCCGCGCCCCGGATATCGACGAAATAGTTCGGGATCCCCGGGCGGGCCAGGAACCAGTCGATGCTCCCCTCGGGCGCCGGGCCGACCGTGAATTCAGCCAGGATGCACCCCTCGCTCGCCCAGCGGGGCGATCCGACATCGCAAGCCTGGAAGGAGCCCCGGTCGAAGGAGAAGCCGATGGCGTAATAGGCCTCCCCGAAGAAGCGCGCGAGATAGGCGCCCATGGCCGGGGAGCCGTAGAGGTCGCCCTTGGAGACATGGGCGTTGTGGGCCCAGACGACCATCTTCGTCCCGGGCGCGAGGGCCTGCGACAGCTGCCAGATGTTGTCGGCCATGTAGAAGTCGCGGGAGAGCCGGGCGGCCGCTTCGGGCCCGGCGGGGGTGACGGCGTAGCTGTTGAAGAATTGGCCGGCGACCCGGATGTGCTGGAGGACCTCCTCGTACTCGGCCGCCGAGCTGCCGCGGACGTAGGGCGTCCGATGGAAGGCCATATGGGCGAGGAGGTCCCTGTAGGGACCCTCGACTCTCTTCAGCTCCTCGGCGGGCTTTTTCCTCAGGGCCTGGACGCTCTTCATGTCGAGCAGGGGCTCGAGGGCCGCACGGGCCGGCTCGACCGCGTCAGGATCCACGCGCCCGAGGTAGTCCGAAACGACCGCCAAGACGCGGCCGAGGTGCTGGATGTCGTAGCCCAGGAAGCGGACCTTGCGGCCCGCGGGCGCCGTGCGGTTGTACTCCCGCATCCAGGCGATCATCTCCGAGACCTCGTTCGTGTCCCAGGTCCAGAAGCCCTGGCTGGCCAGGGCCGCGGCCGGATCGCCCGGCCCGCCGAGGACATAGGCGTCGATGTTCCAGCAGGCGGGGTAGCTGGCCTCGATGGCGAAGGCCGTGAAGCCGAGCTCGCGGACGAGGAATTCGAGCATCCGGTGCTTGAACTGGAAGAACTCCCGCGTCCCGTGCGTCGCCTCGCCCAGGCCGACGACGCGGACGTCCCGGAGAAGGGCCCCGAGCGGCCGGAGGTCGTCGAAGCCCGCGCCGGCCCGGACGCTCGTCAGCGGGACGGCCCGCTGGCCGAGCCAGGCCGCGACGGCGCCGACCTGCGCCGGGTCCCATTTCGGGGCCGCTGGCCCCTTCGACCCGGTCTGGGAGGACGCCGCGGCCGGGACGGCCGCCAGAACGGCGGACAGGACGGTCGCCAGGGTCCGGTTCGTTCTCATCATGGGCCTCCTCACGGGACGAAAGACCGCTCATTCCTTTAATATATTATTATATGTAATAATATATCACAACGGTCAACGAGAACGCCGGGCTTCTCCCGGGTGCCGGAAGATCCGCCTGCGCCAATGCCCCCCGGGGAAAAACCAGGGAGGCGGACCGCGTCCCTGCCGCCCGGGGATGCGCAAGGAGGAGCCGCCGCGCGGCCGCGGGGAGATCCTTCGTGAGATCGAGGCGCGTGCCGGAACATGGGCCGCCACGGTACGCGCCCCGCAAGTTCGAACGGAGACAATGACTGATTGACCCTGGAATACAAGAAACCCCTGTTCCAGGCGCCGCTGAAAAAGAAGTAGAGCCGGACGGAATCACGGAGGTCCGCCATGGGCTCCGCGGGTGAGCGCCAATGGGCGACCACGGCGAGCCCCGGGCCATCGGCCTCGATGAATACGTGAAGAGGCGGGGCCGGACTGTTCCGTCCGGGCTCAGTTCCGGGCCGAGAGCTCGCCGAGATAGGTCCGTCCGCCGCGGAAATTGTCCCGGAAGTAGCGGCTCTCGAGCGAATCGCGCCTGACGGTCTTCCCCGCGCCGGGAGCGTGGATGAACTCGCCGCCGCCGGCGTAAACGCCCACGTGGGTCCGCTCGCGGCCGGGCGTGGAAGAGAAGAAGACGAGGTCGCCTTTCGCCAAGAGGTCCCGGCGCACGGGCGAGCCGGCCCGGTACTGGTCGGCCACGGACCGAGGCAGGTCGAGGCCGTTCAGGCGGTAGACGGCCCGGACGAGGCCGCTGCAGTCGAAGCCGCCGCGGGCCGTCGTCCCGCCCCAGGCGTAGCCCGAGCCGACGAAGCTCTCGGCCGCGGCCACGAGCCCGTCGCGGAGGCCCGGGCCGAGCGCCGGCCGTGCGTGAACCGCGGCGGCGCGCTCGCCGGGCGCGACGACGAAATAGCTCTCGATCCGACCCTCCGCGACGAGCCGTCGGGCCGCCCGGTCGGCGGCGGCCTTGGAAGGGAAGTCCCCGAAACGGACCTTGAAGAGCCCCGCGCCGGCCGGGAAATAGAAGGCATCCAGGTTCAGAGAGGTCAAAGAAGCGGCTAATTTTCGGGCGTTGGCCTCGACCGCGAAGGCGCCGGCTTGGACGGAGTAGCCCAGCCGGGCCGCGGCCGCGGAGACCGGGGAGGACGCCTCGGCGGGAGGCTCCTCGACAACCCCCGAGGGAGCTTTCGCGGGGGCGGCCGCTTTCGTGGCGGGGCGGCCGGGAGGATCGAGGGCGGGGACGGTTTGAACGCCGGCCCGGCAGCCCGCGAGGCCGATGAGGACGAGGGCCAGAAGGCCGGCGCAACTTCTTACCCGGCACGTCTCCATGTCCATTTCCTTCACATATTTTGTCGGACCACGTGACCAATAATGGAACCTTTCTGGGGCCTGAAACCCGAACCCTATTGACAGCGGCGGCTTCCTTGCCTTACAAACCGCTTGTGATCATGCCAGCGCTCGAAAGGCCCGCCGCCGCGGCCGTGTCCCTCGTCCTCCTCTTCGCCCTCGCCGGCTGCGCCACGGCCGAGAAGCGCTACCAGAAGGGCCAGAAGCTCGAAGGCCAGGGCCGGCTCGAGGAGGCGGCCCGGCGCTACATAACGGTCCTGGCCAAGGAGCCGGGCCGGGAGGACGCGCGCCGGCGCCTGGCCGAGGTCGGCGCCAAGGTCGTCGACGATTACCTGAACGAGGCCCGCGCGAACGGGGCCGACGGCCATTTCGAGAACGCCGTCGCGGCCATCCTGCGCATCGACGGGCTGAGGGCCAGGACCGAGCAGGTCGGCGTCCCGGTCCCCGTGCCCTCCGACTACGCGGACTTCCGCCTGGACATGGTCGACGCCGCCGTCGGGTCCCTGTTCCGCCAGGGCGAGGACCTGGAGAGGGCGGGCCGCTGGCCCGACGCCCTGCGGGTATACGAGCGCACGCTCCCCTACCCCCTGGACCCCGGGCAGCGGCTCCGCGTCGACGACGCCCGGGCCCGCGTCTTCCTCCGGTGGGCCGGGCAGGACATGGAAACGGGGGCCTTCCGGGCGGCCTACCAGCACGCCCAGAGCGCCCTCGACATCCACGGCCCCGACAGCCCGGCCGGGGCCGAGGGCCGGGCCCTCCAGAAGGCCGCGCTGGACGCCGGGACGAGGACCGTCGCCGTCCTGCCCTTCTGGGCCGAGCCCCGGGCCGCGGACGCCGCGCCGCGCGGGCTGGAGGGCCGCCTCTACGACGCGCTTCTCTACGAGCACATGGACGAGCCGCCTCTCTTCGTCGGGCCGATCGACCGCGGCGCCATCCACCGGGAGATGACCCGCCTGCGCGTCCGGAGCGGCGCGATCCAGCTCCAGACGGCGGCCGCGGTCGGCCAGGCGCTGCGGGCCGACTTCGTCGTCCTCGGCTGGCTCGAATCCTATGTCGAGGATGATGGCGCCGCCGAAGAGACCCTGCGCAAGGCCCCGCTTCGCCGGGACCGGGCTAAATTCGACGCCTACACGGAAAAGAAATTCACGGTCACGCTGACCGGCGAGGCGGTCTGCCAGCTCGTCGATCGCGTCGCGCGCAAGGTCGTCGAGGAGCAGACGGTCGAGGCCGCCGTCTCGGCGACGTTCCGGCGGGCCTATTACGAGGGGGACTACACGGCGCTCGACCTCGGCCGGGACGAACGGGCCCTCTTCGACAAGGAGGCCTGGCTCAAGGCCGAGGAAGACCTCCAGGCGAAGCTCGCCGACCGGCTGGCCGCGAAGATCGCCGCCCTCGTCTTCGACCGCGTCCTGCGCTTCGTCCGCTGAGCGCGGCTCAGGCCCCGGTCTCCTCGAACATCCCCGTCGTCCTGTTCTTGCGGACCCTGTCCCAGGGCAGGGCCCGGCCGTTCATGGCCACGTAGACGCCGGGCGGCATGACCTGGACGAAGGCCAGGGCCGCCCCGAGGTTGAAGAGCCCGTCGGACGAGCCGAACTTGTAGGGCACCATGGCCCCGGTCAGGACGACGGTCTTGTCCCTTATCTCCGGCCCGAGCAGGCGCGCCGTGACCTCCATCCGGTCGGTGCCGTGGGTGATGAGGATCCGCCCGCAAGGGCACTCCCGGCAGTGCTCGAGGACGGCCGCCCGGTCGGCGTCGGACATGTCGAGCGAATCGACCATCATCAGGGTCCGGACCTCGACCTCGAGCCCCGACCGCCCCAGCCGGAGCATCTCGGGGACATGGGTGTCCTTGAAGAAGAGGTTGCCGGTGAGCTCGTCGTACTCCTTGTCGAACGTCCCGCCCGTGACCAGGATGCGGATGATGTCCATGGGTCCTCTCCCTCCGTCACCGGCGAGAATATGCCAGCCCTGTAAACGAGTCAAGGTCGACGTCGGAGCGATTAGACAATAACAACTTGACATAATATTATGTCAAGTGTTAAAATATCCTTTGGGAGGCGGGCCATGACCATACATGAGGACGTGCTGGCGGCGGCCCGCCGTATCTGCCTGGAACGAGGGGAGAAGACCTTCCGCGTGGCGGATATCGTCCGCGCCCTCCCCCACTTGAATCCGAGCTCCGTCCGCACCCACATCGTCAGCCGCTGCTGCGTCAACGCGCCCAAGAACCATCCGCACAAATGGGACTACTTCCGGCGCACGGGGCGGGGCGAGTACGTCATCCTGCCTCCGTACAACGTCGAGTGGAAGGCGCCGCGCAAGGTCGCTGAGAGCCCCGCCGCCTATGCCGCTTCAGGACCGCCCCGCGATACGATCCATGTCGTGGTCCTCAGGTCGGCCGGCTTCTACGTCGCCGAGGGCCTGGAGCTCGCCGTGGTCACCCAAGGGCGCTCACTCGACGAGCTAATGATAAATCTCCGCGAGGCCGTCCGGCTCCATCTCGAAGGCGAGGACCCGGGCCTGTTCAACCTTACAGCATCGCCCCGGATCGCGGTGACCTACGAAGAGAGCCTCGCCGGCGATGCCGAAGCTTAGGCGCCTGTCGGCCCGGCAGGTCCTGAAGATCCTAGGGGCCTTCGGCTTCTCGGTCGTCTCGACGCGGGGCAGTCATGCCAAGCTGAAGCGCGAGATCGAAGGGCATCCCCCGCAGATCCTGACCGTCCCTCTTCATCGGGAGCTCGCCCCCGGAACCGTCCAAGCCATCTACCGTCAGGCCTTGCGTTTCATCTCCCAGGAGGAGCTCCGCCCCCACTTCTACGGGACCGATTGAACGCCCGCTTCACGCCAAATTCGCCGGGAATCGGCTGGCGAGACGCTTCGCGGGCGTCGAGATGTTCCTCGCCTGAATCATTCACGAATCGAGACGGCCCTCGGATGCGAGGCCCGAGGGGTGAAGCTGTCCTCTTCGGTGCTGCGAACCCCCGAGAACGAAGCGGATGGGGCCGGAGCGGTTCGCCCGGAGGGTGAAAACGCCCGATAAAAGAGAGGGAGAGAAGAAACAGGGCGTTTTTATGAATGATTCAGGCTAGCCCTTATGACGTCCGGATGACGCGGATGCCGTAGACCGCGGCCGTTTCGCGCGCCTCCCGCCCTTGCCTCGCCCTTGCCTCGCCCTTGCCTTGACACCGGGCCGGCGGCGGGGCTACCATCGGGTCATCCGGAAGCGTTTCCCCGAGGTTTCCCATGGACATCCGAAAAACGAGGCCCGCGTTGTCCACGGCCGGGCCGCGGGAAGGCCGGGACAAGGTCGACGTCATCGTCGAGATCCCCAAGGGAAGCCGGAACAAGTACGAGTACGACCCGGAGAGGAGGGCCTTCAAGCTCGACCGGATGCTGTTCTCCTCGATGCACTACCCGAGCGACTACGGCTTCATCAAGGACACGCTGGCCGAGGACGGCGACCCGCTCGACGCCCTCGTCCTGGTGAGCGAGCCGACCTTCCCGGGCTGCCTGATCGAGGCCAAGCCGGTCGGGCTGTTCAAGATGCGCGACGAGAAAGGCGTCGACCACAAGATCCTGTGCGTCCCGGTCGGCGACCCGCTCTGGAACCGCATCGGCCGCCTGGCCGACGTCCCGCCGCACCTCCTGATTGAGATCAACCATTTCTTCGACGTCTACAAGGAGCTCGAGCGCAAGAAGACCGCGGTCGAGGGCTGGGAGGACGCCGAGGCGGCCCGGCGGGTCATCCGGGCCGCCCGGGACCGCTGCGCCGCCGCGGCCAAGGCCCCTCGCTGACCGGCCCTTTTTCCGGTTGAACTCGCGGCCGGATGATCGCCTACCTGGCCTTGCTGATTTCCTGGGGGCTCTACCAGGGCCGCGCTGAGCATGAGGTTCATGGCCATCCGGGACGCCAAGCAGGCCAAGCGGGACCGCAGTGCTCATCATGGGGGCCATCGCGGCCCTCCTGGCCGCGGTCCTCGTGCCGTCGAAGAAAGCCGCCGGCTGAGCCCGCCGCTCTAGCGCCGCCCCGGGGCGGCCGGCTTCATCGGGTACTCCTTGGGAGGCTCGGCGCCGAGGAGGTGGCGGACGAAGTAGTCCCAGCGCCGGCGGACCATGTAGGGCTCGTTCCCGAAGCCGTGGCCGCGGTTGGGGAAGAGGATGAGGTCGAAGTCCTTGTTGGCCTTGATGAGCTCGTCCACGACGAGGAGCGTCAGGTAGGGCGGGACGTTGCCGTCCATGGTGCCGTGGGCCAGGAGGAGCTTGCCCTTGAGGTCCCCGGCGTGGGTCTGGTTGGCCTGGTCGTCGTAGTTCGTCGTCCCGTCCGCGTTCCGGACGAGCAGGCCCTGCCACTTCTCGCCCCAGTCGTCCTCGTAGCCGCGGTTGTCGTGGTTGCCGGCCTGGGAGACGCCCACCTTGAAGAAGTCCGGGAAGCGGAACATGGCCCCGCAGGCCGCGAAGCCGCCGCCGGAGTGGCCGTAGATCCCGGCCCGGTCGATGTCGATCCAGGGATACCGCCCGGCCAGCTCCTTCATCGCCGCGACCTGGTCCGGGAGCGTGTTGTCGCCCATGTCGCCGTAGTAGGTCTCGTGGAAGCTCTTGGACCGGTTGGGCGTGCCCATGCCGTCGATCTGGACGACGACGAAGCCCAGCTCGGCCAGGGCCTGGGCGTCGCCGTGGGCCGGCGAGAAGCTCCGGCCCCTGACGCTGCCCGACTGCGGGCCGGGGTAGATGTTGTTGACGATGGGGTACTTGCGGGCCGGGTCGAAGCCCGTCGGCCGGAAGAGGAGCCCGTGGACGTCGGTCGAGCCGTCCCGTCCCTCGGCCGAGAAGGCGAGCGGCGGCCGCCAGCCCGCGGCGAGGAGCGGCGAGATGTCGGCCCGCTCGAGCCCGGCCAGAAGCTTCCCGGCCGCGTCGCGCACGACCGCGACCGGCGGGACGTCGGGCTTGGAGAAGCTGTCGACGAAGAAGCGGCCCGAGGGCGAGAACGTGACCGCGTGGTCGGCGTCCTCCGGGGTCAGGAGCGCCGGGCCCCGCCCGTCGAACCCGACCCTGTAGAGGCGGCGGAAATAGGGGTCGCGCCCCTTCTCCCGCCCCAGCCCGGTGTAATAGACGGCCCGGGCCTTCTCGTCGACCCGCTCGACCCTGGAGACGAGGCCCTCGCCGGAGGTGACCCGGTTCTTCAGGGCGCCCGTGGCCATGTCGTAGAGGTACAGGTGACCCCAATCGTCGCGCTCCGAGAACCACAGGAGCTCGTTCGTCCCGGCCAGGAAGCGCCAGTTGCCGCCGGACTCGAAGAACGTCGGCGCCCTTTCCTCGAGGACGACGCGCACGTCGCCCGTCTCCGGGTCGGCCTCGCGGACGATCTCGTGCCTGTGGTCGCGGGAGGTCGAGACGAAGACGAGCCGGGCGCCGTCGGGGCTCCACTGCAGGTCCGCGACCTCGCCGCCGCGGTCCTTGATGTCGTCGCCCGTCGTCGAGCGGTGCTGGTCGGGCGGCATCTTCAGGCGGACGACCCGGGGGCCGTCGAGATGGACGACCACGCGCTGGATGGTGGTCACGACCTCGTCGCCCGGCAGCGGGTATTTCCAGGCCTGGAGCACGGGGTGCCCGACGCGCGTCTCGACCAGGTACATCTCGCCGACGCCGCGCTGGTCCAGCTGGAAGGTGGCGATCTTCCTCGAGTCCGGCGACCAGGTCAGGACCGGCCGGTCGCTCCGGCTCCAGCCGGCGTTGTCGGTGGCGTAGCCGAAGTCCTTGGCGCCGTCGGTCGTGAGCGCCGTCTCCTTCCTGGTCGCGACCTCGCGGACCCAGAGGTTGTCGCCGCGGATGAAGGCCGCCCAGCGCCCGTCCGGCGAGAGCGCCTCGGGAGCGCCGCCGAAGCCGGGCCGGCCCCCGGCGGAACCCGGCGGCCCCGCGGCCGCGGGCGCCGCGGCGCCCTCGACCTCGCGGCAGGTCCGGGCCTTGAGGTCGTATTCCCAGGTCTTCCCCTCGGCCCCGAAGCGGACGGCGCGGCCGGACGCGGCGAACTCGAACGCGCTGAACGGGAGGCGGGCCCCTTCGAAGGCCTTCCCCGTCGCCCGCGAGAGGGCGGCGGCCAGGGCGGCGTGGTCGAAGGCCGGGGCGCGCTTCCCGCGGGCCGGGTCGACCAGGACGAACTCGGACGCGCCCTCGGCCAGCGTGTTCCGGTACCAGAAACGTTCGTCCGGGAGCCACACCGGCCGGACGTCGGCCTTCAGGACAAGCCCGGCGACGCCCGCGGCCAGGAACTTCTCGGCCCGGGCGTAATCGGCCTCGGTCAGGGCCTTGGGCGCCTGCGCCCCGCTCCGGCCCCGGGCCGCGGCGAAGGCGACGGCCCCGGCGGCGGCAAGGACCGTCAATCCGACGAGGACTCGTTTGCGAAGACCGTTCGGGGCGAGCGGCATGTCGACCTCCTGGCGAAGGAACTCCGAGCGCGTAATGTATCCCCGCCCGGCGGGCGCGTCAACCCGGGGGGCGGTTCTTTTCAGCCGGCGGGGAAGCGAAGCGGCATCCCGGCTATTCCCGATAATAGCCGATGGAGAACCAGCTGACCCAGTGGCGCAGCGAGAAGGGCGCCGTGAGCCCCATGCCCGTCTTCGTGAGCGGCAGCGCGCCTTCGCTGTAGCTGTCGGAATAGCGGAAGAGCGATCCGCTCACCTTCCTGTTCTCAGCCAGGGCCAGGATTTTCTGGACCGCCAGCAGGCCGAAGGGGACGGAGTATTTCCCGCACCAGTAGGTGTTGCGGTAGTCGAGGAAGGTCCGGCCCCAGAGCTCCTTGGTCAGGCCCTCGACCTTGCCCTGGTCCATGACGCCCGTCAGGTAATCGCGGATCAGCCGCTGGTCGAGCGCCCGGGCCGCGCGCCAAGCGGCCTCGCCCTCGCCGAACGGCGAGTTGTCGAAATCCTGGCCGTAGTGGTTGCCGTCCGCGGAGATGAGGAAAAAAATGTCCCGGCCGGCGACCAGCCCCCTGGCCTTCATCTCGGCGGCGATGACCTCGGCGACCCGGGCCGCGATCTCCTCCATCTTCTCGAAAGGCATGCCCGTGACCATGACCGGCGTGATCTCGACGCCCGGATTGAAGTATTGAAGCCAGGGCACCTGGGCCTCGATGGAGTGCTCGAGCGCGTGGGCCTTGTCGCTGACCCGGTAGTCGCTCCTGTCCAGGCCCTTTTTCAAGGCCTCGCGCAGCCCGGAGGCGGCCACCGGCCCCGTCAGCCCGGGCCAGGCCTTGAATTCGTCGAAGATGAGGACGCCGTGCGGGTCGCCGATCTCCCGGCGCACGGTGCCGTGCGTGACGCCGAAGACGACGACCTCCTTGGCCCGCAGGATCTCGAATAGGGGATAGTCGACGCGGCCGGCCAGGAGGTAGTCGTCGTGGGGCGCGACGGCCGCCACCAGGCCCTCGGGCTCGAAGTGATCCTTCTCCCGGTCCCGGAGATAGTCGACGAGCCGCCGCATGCCCGCCGGGTCCCAGCAGAACCCGACGTCGTCGCGGACCGGGCGCGCCTCCTGGGCGGCCAGGGCCGAAAAGACCAGGAGCGCGGCCGCGAACACGGCTGAAGCTTTCATGGTCGTCCTCCGCCGCTGTGAGGATAGACGGCCCTCGGGCCGAAGTCAAGGCGCCGGGACCGCGGGCCGGACGCTCAGAAACCCAGGCTGAGGCTGACCGTGTTCGGGCCGACGGCCACACGCGGCCGGCCGCTCGAGCCTTTCTTGTGGAGGACGGGGACCAGATAGCCGATGGCGAAGCCCACGGCGGCCCCGGCGATCGCGTCGCTCGGGAAATGGACCCCGGCCTTGACCCGGGCGAAGCCCGTATAGGCCGCGAGGGACAGGCTCGACGCCCAGACGAGCGTCGACCAGGCCGAGGGCCCGTGGATGTCGGTGAACACCTTGGAGAGGAAGGCCGCCGCGGCGAAGGCCGCCGCGGCGTGCCCCGAGAAGAAGGACGCCTTGGGGTCGTCCAGGGCCTCCAGCCGCTCCTCCGGGGTGAGGCCCGTGTTGTAGAGATAGGGGCGCTTTCTCGCCACCGCCGTTTTTGTCAGGTAGGTGACCCCGCCCATGACCGCGTAGGCCTCCGCGAACATCACGCTCACGGTCAGGGCCCTGGACCACTCGGCCCGCAGGAGAGCCGGGGCCGCGGAGACGAGGAGGGACGAGATGACCGTGACGTCCCGGGCGACGTCGCTCCGGCCGGCCCACGCGCTCGACCAGTTGCGCGTCGCCGGGCGGTCGAAGGCGTTGACGTCGTTCCTGTCGAGGGCCAGGACCTCTTCGAGCGTGATCTTCCCCTGGCCGGCGTGGAGCAAGGCCCCCAGGCCGGCGAGCCCGGCGCCGCCGCCCCCGAGCCAGAAGTCGCTCTTCTTGAGCTCGTAGGGGAAGGGGCGGTCCCCGGCCCAGAGGCCGTTCGCCGCCAGGACCGTCGCCAGGACGGCGAAGGCGGCTCCGCGACGGCATCGGGTCATCGTCGGCCTCCGGCTCTTCCCTTCTCGAGGCGAGGATATCCGTCCCCCCCGCCCGGTGTCAAGGGCCCGGGTCCCGCCTCCGGGCGAGAGCTCTCCGGCCGAACGACGGATTGACTCGACGCCCCCTCCGGGTCTATGCTGGCGGCAGGCCTTATATCCGCAGAGGAGAGGTGGACCATGTCCGATTTTCGTCCCGATCGAAGCTCCTTGCGCGCCGCCGCCGGGCCGCTTCTCTTTCTGGCCGTTCTGGCCGCCTGCGGGATCAAGATGATCCCGACCAAGGACGCCTGGTTCACCCAGCACTACCCGATCATGCAGGATTTCGAGCGGGACCTCTACCGGGCGCTCGCCGCTCCGGCCAAGGCCGAGTTCCAGCGGCTCTTCTGGGCCGCCCGCGACCCCCGGTCACTCGAGGTCTTCCGGGAGAGGATGTCGTACGTCCTCAGCGCCTTCAAGCGGGAGAACTCCCGGCAGCCCTGGAACACCGACCGGGGCCGGGTCTATCTCCTCAACGGGCCGCCGGCCGCGATCGACATCGACCAGAACACGGACTGGGGCATGCGGCTCGGCCAGGCGCAGACGGGCGGCGTCAGCCGCAGCAACGAGGACGTCCAGGCCAACCGGGCCGAGGTCTGGACGTACTCCTTCCGCAAGCAGTACGTCAAGTACGCCTTCGCCTTCGTCGCTCCCAACGAGTGGAGGATGGCCCCGGCCTTCGAGGGCAGCCGGTTCGTCGGCGAGCTCGAGGAGCAGAGCAGAACCCTGACCTTCGGCATCCTCGACGAAGCGGGGTACCGGCACGAGCTCGAGGCGCTGGCGAAAAAGTAGCGGGAAAAAGAAAGCCCGCCCCGGCCGGAGCCGGGGCGGGCGTACACGCGCTCGAGTTAGTTCAGCTCAGAACGAGAACTTGAATCCCAGGCGGGCTTGGAACGGGGCGAAGAAGGAGTTGGCGTAGCCGAACGTGCCGTCCAACCTGGCGGTGGCGGGAGGGGTCCACCGCCCGGCCGCGATCACGTCCTCGCCGGGCGTGATGTTGTCCCGGTAGACGTTGGCGCCGATGCCGGTGACCGTGTCGATGTTGAACACGTTGGCCAGGTTGATGTTGATCTGGAGGTTGTAGCGGGAGCCGAGGCGGAGGTTGTACTCCGCGTAGGCGTCGGCATAGTACAGGAAGGGGGTCCGGCCGAGGTCGCCGCGGTTGTAGGGGTAGTAGCCCGGGCCGTCGACGTTCCAGGCGGTGGTCAGCACCGTGCCGCTCATGGCCTGCATGACCGCGCCGACCGTCAGGCCCATCGGGAAGACGTAGCTGCCGTAGAGCTTGAGGACGATGGGCCGGTCGGTCATCAGGGGGCCGTCGATCGGCTTGAGGTCGAGGTCCTGCTGGAAGTGCCAGAGGTCGAACGAGCGCTCGCCGTTGGGGTCGTTGCGGCCGAATTCGTCGGAGCTGGCCAGGCCGGAGTAGTTGCCCGTCAGCGAGCTCCAGGTGAAGGCGGCGCCCATGAGCCAGTTGTTCGACAGCCGCTTGTCGAGGCTGAGGTTCACGCCCCAGTATTCGCGCTTGGCCTTGGGCATGTCGGGCGCGTTCGCCGGCATCATATGGGCCGCTCTGGCCGCCGCGTACTTGGCGTTGATGAAGGGCGAGCCGATCCAGCTGTAGTAGTACTCCTCGCCGACTCCGGGCACGAAGACGCCCATGTCGTCGACGGCGTAGAGGACCGACTTGTTGACCAGGCGGATGGAGGCCGAAACGTCCTCGGTCAGCTTCTTCTCCGCGCCGAGGGCGATCTCACGCTGGGTGAAGGGCTTGATGTCGGGGTCGACCAGGTCGAAGGAGGGGGCCCGGAAGTCGAGGACTTCGAGGAGCGTCCCGGGGAAGCTGCCGCCGACGCCGATCGTGTCGAACTGGTAGGTGTCGAGCGTGTAGTAGGCGCTCTTCCACTTCAGCCCGCCGAAGGCGTTGGCCGCGACGCTGAGCTTCATGACGTCCTGGTAGATGGCGTAGGAGCCGTAGACCTTGAGGGACGAATCGCCGAAGACGTCGTAGACGAAGCCCAGCCGCGGGGAGATCTTCTTCTTGAACGGGAAGTCGATGCCCTTGAGGCCGGCGTAGAGCGGGTCGTTGCTGTAGCTGGGGATGTACTCGGACTCGGTCCGGACGCCGAGGTTGAAGGTCAGCTTGCGGGCGATCGTCCAGGTGTCCTGGAGGTAGAAGGCCCACTGGTTGCTGAAGGCGTCGTAGACCGAGCCGTAGGGGCCGGCGTCGGCGTTGCCGCGGACGCCGTACCAGCCGTAGCGGCCGGTGGGATAATCCTCTCCGTACATCCTGAACGTCGGATTGACCGTGCCGTCCATCCAGGCCAGGTAGACGATGGGCGCCTGGCCGCCGTTGTCGACGTCCTCGCCCTGGCGGATGAACTGGCCGCCGAGCTTGAAGGCGTGCTCGCCCCCGAGTGTGGCGAAGTAGGTCAGGTCGAGGTTGACGCTGTACTTCTGCCGGATGGTCTTCGCGATGCCCATGACGTTGGCGCGGGGGAAGTTCTGCCAGCTGGCGGGGTGCTGGTAGGCGGCGGGCACGTCGAGCAGGCCGACGTTGCCGGAGTCCGCGTAGTTGAAGGGCTGTTCCATCATGAACCCGTAATAGGGGGTGGTGGTCGCGGCGGGCACCTGGTGGTTCTGGTTCGTCCGGAAGAAGCCGCCGCGGGCGCTGACCATGAAGGTGGGGGAGACGATCCAGTCGGCCGTGGCGCTGGCGCTGAAGTTCGGGTAGTTGAAATCGTAGATGTCGTAGTCCAGCGTCGTGCTGCCGCTCCAGGACGAGGGAATGCCCGTGGCGCAGCCGCGGACGGTAGTCATGTTGTTGATGGCGCTGGCGCTCACCCGCAGGTTCTTGAACGGCTGGGCCGAGAGCTTGGCCTGGCCGTTCAAGAACCTGCG